>JAABUW010000477.1_pt1 | contig 79793 bp, 62 predicted proteins | sample 5560081 | NCBI WGS metagenome assembly JAABUW01 (sample SAMN10711882, study PRJNA513363) | rock metagenome | isolation source: Antarctica rocks | place: Antarctica: Victoria Land, Knobhead sud | reverse complement strand
AATTAATAAAGAAATAAAAGAAAATCGATTATTATAATAATAAATACCTTCCGTCTAAACTTCAGGCCTTATAAGAGTAGTCCTATTTATAGGAGTATTCTTATGAGAATTCGAATAATGAGCGAATAGGTTACTGGTTAGAAAAGGTACTTTTTCGATTTTCGAATATCGACAGTTTCGAGCTAAATAGCGAATAGTAACCTATTAATGAAAATTAATTATATATAGCTAAATATAGCTATTATATATACCTTTTTAGGCTGATCTTCGGAATAAGCGAGTAGAGTCTAACTGAAGAATTTATCTTTAAAGAGATAAGACTGATTTTCGATAGAAGGAAGTTCGTAATTAGAGCCGTATTTTAGTCTAGAAGAGGCCATTCTAATAAATCTTTAGGGGAATCTATAAATAAATCTACCCCGTATTTAATTTTTGAATTTAGGTTATTTTAGACGAATATTAAAGAAGTAAAGAGTAGAAGAAGAAATAGAAGGTTCTTCTATCTACTAGCTCCGTAGATCCCGCTTTAATATTACTTAATCATAACCTTAAATCTAAAATATATATATATATTCTTTAGGCTATTTTAATAACTTTTAGTTAGAGAATTCTTATTAAATACTTAATAATAAATTAGATATCTTATAAATAAAATTAAATATACTCTTTTTAAATATATATTTATATTAATAGTAATTAAATATAGTTATATACTATAAATATAGATAGTTTTAAGTTATATCTATATATAGATCTATTAATTTTTTAGTTTACTAAGCGGATATACTAGTAAATATATAATTTAAGCGAAAATTTTAAATTTCTATCTATAATAGTCGAATACTAGTCGAATTATTCGACTAGTATAACCCTAAAATAATCGAGTAGTGAGTAGCACCCTCACTACTCTACTCGAGTAGCGAGTAGCGGTTATACTACTCGATTAGTCGAGTATTTACCACAGAGCTTTAGGGACTCGCTAGGCGGCTCGCTTAGGGGGCCTCTCATTGAATTCCATTTTTAACATGACGGGCCATATTTTGGGGCAACTCAGCTAATCTTATCTTCACGTGCTCTCGAGGTCATGATGTGTGTATGACGACGATCAAGACGCTTCCAGGACGCGCTCTTCAATCTTTCTGCAAATACAAAATCTTTCTTCGAAGTCCACAAAGAACTCAACATTGAATCGTGAGAGCACCTTATTTCTTTCGCAGAGAGATACGGCTCAGACAAAGGAAACATCGAAGTACACTAATATTCACCAATCGAGAAGCTTGACAAAATCGCCGACCAACTCCCACCATGACATCCCAACTCGACAACCCCTCCCAATGGACCACCGGCAACGACGCCCCCACCGAAAAACAAAAAGCCTTCATTTCCACCCTCGCAGCCGAAAAAGGCGCCCAAGACGTCGACCCCGCCTCCATGAACAAATCCGAAGCCTCAACCAAAATCAACCAGTTGAAAACTTCGGAGACACAAAACCCGGGCGCTGCTGCTGGAGAACCGATACAGAATCCTGATACGTGGAGCACCGGGGATGATCCGGCGAGCGGGAAGCAGACGGGGTATATTGCTGCGATGGCGAAGGAGGCCGGGGAGGAGGGCCCTAGCGAGGGGATGGGGAAGACGGAGGCGAGTCGGAGGATTGGGGAGTTGAAAGGGAAGACGGGGATGTGAGGGAAAGATAGCGAGATGGAAGGGAAGTTTAGTGTTCGAGCATTGGAGGACGCTGTGTGCCAGTGCCGCCTATGAGGTGTCTGTTGTGTTTTCTGCCTGTGGACATTGGGAGGTGTCAATTGCTGTTTTAGGAAGCGGTACAATTTTGAAGGTCACGGTCATATGGAACGGATGATGTTTGTGTGAAGACATGGATTTTGTGCATTCATGTATTATCTGGAATCTTCTCTTCATTACATCACTCACCAGTCATTGCATTCTTTTCGGCTCCAGATGCTTATAAGTATTGGAACCAAGAAAACCAGCAGCATTGGTTTAAGAAACAGAAGACAAAGGAAAAGGAACGACCCACCTCGTACCAGTGGCCAAACATTCAGCCGATCAACTTTTCCTCCCTAGTCTCCCTATCCTCCACAGTGACATGCTCGAGCGCCTCACCAAGTCGCCCACCGATGCTCTGTCATCTCTCGCAATTCCACATTATTCTCCAACATGCCAACAGCCTAGTTTCCAAAAACATACCCCTTATCTTCAGCATCTGCTCTCGCAGCCTTACCAGGGAGTCGCGAACCGGCTACCGTAGTCTCCCAAACGCGTCCCTCAGAGACGGATTTCAGCGCATCCCAGTTGCCAAAGAACCCTTCCGTGCTCGTCCTATTGGGATCCAAGACGCGAAGAAAGTCAGCCTCGGGGTGTCCATACGCCTGAAAGTATGGCATCGTAACCAACTGATTCCCAATCACGTCAACCTCGTACATGTTCCACAAGACATATTGGCGGTACGGGTCCTCCAATATGTAACATTCGCTCCCGCCTTTTCTGTGGAATGGAATTTCCATTTCTAGCAGACTCAGCTTTTTAACGCTCGGCAAAGCGTGCGCTTTAAACGCAGAGGTCATGGCATCAGTGATCGGATCTGTTTCACGAGAGAGCGGATCGATGCTGTAACCTTTCATCAGACCCGAGGTTAATCACCAGTGTCTCGAGTAGGGGTGCGTGGACGCAGACCACCGGCTCATAAGTTATCACCGTACAGATGTATTGAATTGGAGCGTTATCGTTAACGGTCTGCTTGGTGAAATTGGGAGGATCGGAGACAAACATCGATTCGCACAGCTGGCCTAGGCTGAGACGGACGTGCTTCATGCGTGGCAGGACCTCGCGGATGGTGTCGCATAAGTGGATTTTCTTGTAATCCTCCTGTCTGAGTCTGGCTGTGTCGATTTCAAGTCCGGTGCAGCTTTCGGGCAAATTTTCGATCAAGGCTTTGAGTACGCCGTGTTGGAGCCAGGTATTCTTGGATTGCTCGCTGTCATTCTGCTGTACGCAGAAGGAGAAGCTTGCTAGTCTCTTCATGGTAGGTAAAGCCTTTGCTATTGCTAGGAGACGTGGCCAGACGACCTTTGTGGTAAAGATAGGGCATAGTAGTTCTGAGGTCCGATAGCAAGTGAATCCTCCAATTACCACTTGAGTCCGGATTATGCTCTCTAACCTCTTCAATTCATCTCCGGTCGCTGGAGGGCTGATGCTGATCGTCAGCGAGGGAATCAGGCTATACTTTGAAGCGTTCTTCGCCTCCAGAAAGAGAGGCAGATTGTCATTGTCTCCTACACCTTTGTTTTGTCGTTTTGTATCGAGTACAATGCTCCTTCATCTTTGTAACGCACATCTGGCAACGAAAGAACTCCCGGGGTGACTAGCCTTGGTATCAGAATAATTGGTAATTGCAAGGGCTACAAAGCTCAAATTTAGTGGTACAACACCGCGCAAGAGCCAGAAATTTCTCTCCTAGAGCTCGAGGTAAGCCGGAGTCGTACAATAATTGGCTCTTAATTAAGCTTCAAATTCCACTTTGCTGCTCAATTCGAGGATGTTTTGGTGGACAAGTCGATCGTACTGGCGTCTAAGCCTGCCGCTTGTTCCGCCACCAAGCTTGATGACACGAAAGGTTGATACCGTTGCTCAACAAGCAGAGAGACATGATCGAGGAGCGACGAGGAGGATCCTCCATCAGATGACCCCTTCCATTTGGCACCGCTTTGAAGATGAGGCTAGAGCTTAGCCACCTATGAGTTAGCTGATATGAATGGCCAGTCATTATTGCGTACACACAGTGGCTAAGGCTAGATGTAGCGACATGGTAGCATATAGCCTGGATATAAAGCCGATATGACTCTTTTCACGTTCGCTTCGAAGCACACATGTCATGCAAGATCGATAGCCAGGAACTCAGGCATCAGCGACGAGCGCTTGAGAGCTCGTGGTCATGACGCTTCTGTCCTAAAGACTGGTCGCAATATAAGCCTTAGAAGGAGGAACGCTTCAAAGAAATTTAATCCGATGATTTTGCACCTAGGAGTAGACCTCGAGCTGGGATTGTCGATGAGAAATGTTGCCATTTAGTCTTGATCTTAACACTGGAGGAAGAAGGTGACACATACTCCTCGAGATTGTCAAATTCGCCGCGAAGACTCCGATGACACTGAGAACTGCAAAGATTGGGTCTATCCATGGAAGCGATTTGCCACCATCACGCCGCACTGTTTTCTCCTCCTTGCTATTCCCATCGCTTTCATCGTGTAAGGATTGTATCAAGTCGTCTAGAGACCTCCAAGCAGCCAAGAAGGCCGAGATAGCACCAGCGAAAGCCAAGTTGGTCATTATGCAGGTAGTCGTGCTGCTGAGGAAGGTCGTTGCAAACACCATGTCAAATAGATTGGCCGCGAATTCTTTGTCAACATGTCCTTGATAGCGCAGTAATGTGTTTTAAGCGTTTCCTGTTGCGTATTGCTTGGTCTTCCGGAGTGTTGGCGCGAGATCGAAATGTGTCCGATCATTGTCAACATTACTGATACAATTGCGTAGCTAGGTCTCAACTTTCGCAGTCTGAACAACATGCCGAACTCGGGATTCAGACTTATAATTCTACCTACGATCAGAGAGGCGAGCGTTTCCACGGCTTGGATGACGACTTGAATAAGCCGTGACTCTGGATGCCACATGACTGAATGCATCCACTTGGGTAGAACGAAAGAAGTCATCCAGCGTAACGTCTGGTTTTCTGTCTACTGTCAGACTGATCTTCTCTCTTGTGTAATGGTGTTATCTCACCTTCGAGGTGTGGGGACATAAATCCGAAATCCACGGAGATGTACAAAGTAACCACCATCACCACTAGGGTCATCATCAACCATGTAGGGCTTGTGGTATTTTCCTCTGTAGTGCTGGCCGGTACGGTGCGCTCCTGTCCAGAGAGTGATTGAGAGCCCCAGAGACAAACAAGGGCTTGTGCAAAGGATCATCATCTCACTAGGAGGATACATGGTGTTCGGAGAGTATTGAGACATGCACATTGCAAGGCAGTCTTCGAAGGTTGGGAGCGAGACCTGAAAGATTGAGCTCTAAGTCTCTAAGATGGTTGGAGTGAGACCTGCACATTCACCGAAAAAACACGAAGCGGCTAGGAATTCCCACAAGAAGCCAGAAGGCGAGCTGCTACTATCATTCGCAGTTTTTAGTGGTCTATATTTTGCATGTGACAGCGCTTGTGATATGAGGAGACTCTTCACAAGATCTTGATATGCGCACGATGCAAACCTGAGTCTAACGCGAAGTTTGTCGTTGTTCAAGTTTGGGATGTCAAGGACGAGACATTACCCACTCATGGTGCGATGCTCCTTGGAATCAATACTATCTTTACTCAGTCACCAGCAAGCATTTGCTTGGAGCCTGGCTCAAACCCCCTCCTTGTTAGGTGTAGTACATTTTTTAGTAGTCAACCGCGAGCCTAGTCATCCAGCAGCCCAACAGTCCACTCTGGTATTCGTTCGACTCCTTCACCACGTATAGCGCTGACAGGTATCGCAGCCAGTCTGCCCCTCCAAGCATTCTTTCTTTTGCTTGGGTGCTCCACAGTACCATTAGCCAAGGCATCGAGATAGGCTTGTAGATTCGCAAAATTCTCCTGAGTGCCTTCGAGATCAGCCTTCGTAGCTACCACGAACCATGGTTTCGAGGAAATCGGTGCCATTGGTAGTGCTGGTAGTGGCTTTGACCCAGATGGTTCGATGATGATGTTCTGGTCCTTCCTTGCCACTGTTCCATCTCGAGCAGAAGCGGATGGAACTGAATTGCCTAAGGGCTTCCAGTCCACAATTCGTGACTCAGTCTGCTCATTCGTCTCCATTCCTCTCAAGATCTCAAATTCACCAAGTTCCTTCCAAAGATTGTTCAATGCATTGACTGCATCCCCAGCGCTGAGATCAACCACGAAAGCAAGGACCTGCGCTCGTTCCACATGGCGTAAGAAGCCGAGTCCGAGCCCCTTGTCCATATGAGCATCTGGAATCAAGCCAGGTATATCTGCAATAGATACCTGCGTTCTTGGCTCCCCGCTAGCCCTACTGACTTGTACAAGGGGCCTTCCACGACTGTTGTCCAATACCATTGTCCCAATGTTCGGTTGCAGCGTCGTAAAAGCCCAATCTCCAACTCTGGCTCTGCTCCTGCTAAGGGCACGCAACAACGTACTCTTCCCAGCATTTGGCATTCCTACGAACCCCACGTCTGCTAGAAGCTTGAGTTCCAGCTCCAGCGTCACAGACATGCCAGCCTCGCCCTTCGTGGCAAATTTCGGACGTCTATTTGTACTCGTCACGAAGTGTGGGTTGCCCAAGCCTCCCAGAGCCCCTGCAGCGAGGAGCATTGGCTTCGACATCGGCTCAGACAGATCCAAAGCGATAGGTGGCTCCGGCTGAGCAAGCGTAAGACTCGACTTCCTCGATCTTGGCAGAGGAGGAAACTCGGCAGTCGCGTACTCAGAAGGCATTGCTGAAGGATATAATATCCACTTGTCTCTCCGCCAAGTCCCCCTCGTAGCGTCTCCTTCATGGCTCTCCTCACTCCCCTCTTGCATCCTCTTATTCTCCTCCTCCTCCGCCACAGGATCATGCCTGCTGATCTCTCTGACCACGGTCCCTACTGGCACTTGCACCAAGACGTCCTCTCCTCTCTGTCCTCCTTTGCCTTTGCCCTGACCATTCTTTCCCCTTCCAGCCTTGAGTAATGACCGTCTGGCTAGTTTGTGCAAACTCGTCTCTCCCCGAACCGCCTGAATGTAGATGCTGCCTCCACTACCCCCGTCACCGCCATTGGCAGGGCCAGCTTCCACGTACTTCTCACGTAGGAATGATATGCAGCCATGGCCTCCTGAGCCAGCGCCGAGCGTGAGCGTGGCTTTGTCAGCGAATATCGTGCGGCCATAGTCGCTTGGTTGAGGGTTGAGATGGGAGGACGGATGAAGTCCAGGGGCGCTTTGCTCGTGGTTCGTTGACTCAGTAGATTGGTAGCGACGTGCCGCTGCTCTGCTCCGAGATAATAGTCGTACAGCTATGCCTTGTACTGCCCTACCCAGACATGCCGGAGAAGCCTCCAAGCAGGGGTAGAGGAATGGCATAAACGTGCCTTTTAGGCAAATCATGGTCGCTAGAATTCAAGCCACTTCTGTCAATCCACCTGGCACCTCAAGGAGCCCGATAGTACTGGGTCAGTCGAAAGGTAAAAGGCTCCGTGCAGACAGAACTGTTGCAACACAAATCATGATGTTAATGGCTTGAAGCTGCAGCGATCTACAACCAATTTTGCTAGAGACCTTTCACGCCAGCGATGACATGAACTCTTCACGTCAACGCCCATGGCATCACAATACTCAGCAATACACACTTCTTGAGTAGTATGTATTTGGATCGGATCCCTAATTCCCATGTATTTTTCTGACAGTCCTTTCTACAGCGCAAGTCTAAGGCAAGCATGTCCCGAAGGGATCTACCTCAGCCTGAAGCCTGGAACTCCAGCGCAGTGGTCTGGAGTTCTCTTTGTCCGTAAAGGTACACCGCTGTGGAGAAATACATATACGGATGAAGTGCTGATTGCGAGACAGGCTCCTATGCGCCAGCTATACTGCGATTCAACATCAACTTCCCATCAGACTATCCCACCCTTCCTCCCTCAATCTCATTCGTGAGCGACATCTTCCATCCCCTCGTCGCACCAATCACCACCTACACCTACACCACCGGCTCCTCGAACCTAGACACTGTCAGCGCTACAGACGACGAGCGACTTCCACCAGGAGGCTTCAGCCTGAGGCATGGCTTTCCGCATTGGTTTCGAAGGGCTCAGAAAAGCGCTGCTTGTTCAACCGGATCGTCAAGGAATGTAAGCGGCATACAGGACGGTGCCCGCAAGCATGGCGAGGACGCTTACATGGTCCCTCCGCCGGATGGGCTATCTTCAGAAGGCTCTTCGCGAATGTCCAATTCTCCGCTCACCAGCTCTGGTCAATCGCCCAACTTCCGGTCCACGCACATCCTTGAGGTCCTCCAATATATGAAGCGCGCGTTCGATGATGAGGCTGCGTTGGATACGTTGCCATTGGGGGCTGCTGGCAATTCTGGAGCCTGGAAAGCTTGGCGAGCCTATCGTAGGAGCAAAGGGTTGGAAGTGGATGATGCGAGTGCGCGTGAGTCTAGCACAATAAAGCAGGATGAATGGAGCTGGGACGGCGTGTGGGAGGAGAGAGTACGGAAGGGTATCGACGCAAGCATTGCAGAGTCGACACTGTATGGTGGCACCGGCGGAGGAGATGACTTGGTAAGCTGTATGGTCTCAACAGTATGGCACGTCTGACTAGGGTACAAAGATACGCTTTGTTGATGTTGGCGACGATATGATCGGAGAAATCAAGGAGAAAGTGGTGGGTTCAATCGAAGGCTCATGAATTGAGTGCTGCCGCATCTCAGAAGTTCCTTCCTTCTCTATAATCTCCTGCTGTCAACATGAACCTACCTATCTTCCGACAGAACCAAAGATCCTGTTGACGGAAATTTGCTTCCCAGAAATACTCCTGCCAATTTTGGGGCTGCATGGCGCCCTTCACTTCTGGCAGTCACTGGCCGAGGCACCAGTCCAATCATCAGAAATTGCATTCTACCCTAGAACAACAGCTTAGCAAGACTTCAGATTACAGGTTTCAGCCAGTAGTTTTTCTTGAAACTCAGTACTCATGCTAAACATCACCATCGAATGCATACAAGATACGTCTACCTTTTTGCATTGATAATTCCAGTCGCAATTATAGTGCCGGTGGGTATGCTACTCGCAGTCAGGAACGTCCGCAGTCGCAAGAGGGATAGAGCTGATACTCCGGAGAGCATTGTATTGATACCAGTCTAGGACGGTCAAGGCTCAAAAGCTTCAGACAGAAGCATCACCATCGAATGCAACCCGTACATATTTTTGCGTTGACTGTTCCTATTCTACTGATAGGTGGAGTAATAGTCCTCCTCTCAGTCAGGTACATAACTGGCCGCAAGAGAGATAGACCTAGTGCAGACGATCATATTGAATTGCCAGAAATTCAGGACAGGTAACGCTCAAAACCTTCAAGCACAGACCAAAAATTGCTTGCTATCGACAGTCCAATACACAAACCTCAATTGATCGCGGTCTGCATGAAGATGTCTTCCATTAGTAGCAGATCAGGAATTTCCGAAGACAATGGAGGTTTCGCAGACCCAGAGTTGACGCCAAAGCCTCTACGAATTGCCAAGAGAAGAGACTTGAGATCCTCGGACCCTATTACCATCAACCGTCTACCTTCTCTACCAGAATCTCACCCTCAAGAGGATTTCACACCGATCAGGAGATCCCCGGTCTTGTCCATTCGTACGCAGCTAGACCTCGCACAACGGGACCCCACTGCTCCAACCTCGCAATGGGCTCGGCGAAATACATTCCTGCACGTGAACAAGCAGCGTCGAAGTGATCCCGGCCATACGAGCATGGCCGCTCACAATAATGTACCCGACAGCGTGGTCGATTCGGGGTCCTCATCGTTCAGGGGATCCCAGGATGCACGTAGGCCAATTTTCGTGGATGCCGAATTAGGAGGTCATGCAGATGCAAGGGCAGCCAATACCGAAGCCAGACCTGCGTCTACCCGAGCTGTGACCACTGGTGCCTTCAAGAAGACAGACTTCCTGCGTCCGATCAATGACGAGCCATTGGTACCTTTAGTACCTACACCATTACGCAGGAGCAGACGGAGAGCTGTGACCGCCAATGAAGGATATCACGGGCATATAGAGTCCATGACGGGCACCTCAGACCACGGTCTGCTAAAGCAATCATCTACAAGGCACCGCTTGATCAGCCGAGTGATGAGCGGCCTGATCAACAGGGCTCACCCAAACCATGCAGCATCCAAGGACGAAAATTCAACGATGCAGCCGCCGCACAACGATACAACAGATTGTAACACACGAGACATGGATAAGATCGATGCCACGAGGAGGAGTGTTTCAAGCGCAGGAACAGATGACTACGGGGGAAGTGAGCTTGATGGTGCACTTTCTGCTTTCCCTACTCCACCATCGACCGCCAGCGCCTCTCCCACATCTCCTACGTCTATTGGGTTTGCCACAACTTCGCGCCCCATTTCCCAGCAATACCGCAGCCTTCGCAAGCCGGAAGACGCTGCCGCGATGGGTGTCCAGCTTACACTGACTCCCGAATACGATCAATTGAGCTCTGACAATGGCAAGACCATGTTTGTTGCCATCGATGTCGAGGGTGCTCTGAATACGACAATCAGTGGACAAAATCTCTGGTCTCAGCATACTGGTCTGGACATGGTGGTAATCATTGACAACTCGTAAGTCGCGTCGGCTGCTCTCGTTTATTCGTTACTCATACATAATTACAGACTCTGTACATCACCGAACACCCTCATGGCCAGCTGCGAATCCGCCAGGTTTCTTGCCTCGAATCTAAATGTGGTGACAGATCGTTTGGCCATATTGTGCACGTCAGACTCTGGTGACCATGGATCTAATCCTACAACAGTCTGGCCCTTGGCACCAATCAAAATACAGAAGTTGAAGGCTGCCTTAGACAAGGTTACATGTTCAAGTCAGAAGCTGACGCAAGACAAATGGGCAAATAGCATCGATCATGCAAAGGGACTTCTCCTGCAGTCCGCGGTGCCGGATCAGGAGTCGGAGGTGCTCCAAGATACTTTCGGACACGTACTCATTCTTACTGTGGACACCGGTGGCGTTTCTTCGGAGCTATTGGCCCATGATAAACTCCACTTCCATATCATATGCCCAGCCATTGTGCCTCGGGAAGATGGACAGGTCATCGCATCTGAAGGGTGGAGATTACGACTGCTGTCTGCCATCGAGCCACGGGTAGTGAGTGCCAGCAAGGACACTGATCCGATGAGCCTATTCAACAAAATCCGAGGCCTAACTACACATGCGCGTGGAGGAAACCTCCCGGGGAGATTGCACGATGTTACCTTGGACATTGTACCCGGCCTAGACTGCAGTATTGAAGATGTGATGGGAAGTAGAGAGTGGCCAACACTACACCCCGGCGAACTACACACGATATTGGTCAAGCTGAGAGTCCGTACCTCGAAAGCAAGAGGGTACTCATTTACCCAGGCAGCTCACCAGTCTGAGGTTTCATTGGACAATCATGATATTCTGGGCGAGCTTGACGAGATGCTGGGAGTCTCCGCGGTCAGGGTCCTGACTGCGACGCTTAGGTATAAACATTCTCTGCTACCAAAGGACACCACTTGCTCGGTCACGGTCGATTGCCAGCTGAAGAGGCAACTCGCCAGTCCAGATCAAAACAAGAGTTCGGTTCAAGTATATCCCTCTCCACCCTCGGCATGCAAAGTCTTGGTACATAAGCGCCTCGCCTACCACCTTGCAGTCCAGGGCTCTCCCAGACACGCTCTGTCGAAAGTGCGCAAGGTGTTCGGTGAAACAGGTTCCCGTGCGTTCTGTCCAGACTACGTCAATCTCATCATCAAGGAGCTCAAATTCCAGGCCCGCATCACCGAACGCTTAGAGATTAACGCATCGCCAAAGAAGCCCATCTCCAACACTACACCTAATCAACCTGACAGTCCTTTCGAGCATTTCGGTCAAGGGCTTTTTCAAGCTGCAAACTACAAGCCTGATGATTGGATCACTGACGCTATTGACGAGGGTGTCTCTAATAACGAAGAAGTCCAGCTCGCTGTTCTGGCAAATGGCAAGCAAAACAAGCCAAACGACAAGAGAGAAAAGAAATGGCTATATGCAGAGCCCAACGAAGCGAAGGTAATTTGGGACGATATACAAAAAGCGTCGAAGCTCCAGCAACATGGTAGTATGAGGAAAGCTTCAAAGCCTAAGCATCTGGCCGGTCTAGAACAGGGACGAAGAACAATGAGCTCGAGTGTCGAGCAGGATCGACAAAGGAGAGTGAGGGAGCTTGACGGGTGGGTGAAGGAAAGTGTGAGGACGAACAAGTTGAGGAACTTTACGTCTCTTGGTGACAGTAAGTAGAATGGGCTTGGTGCGCTTTGGTTGTATGGGTAATGGGTAATCCATGGCTATGGGAGGTGCTGGGGTTACTTCTTTGCTTTTCAATGGTCACCACTTGGCTCTTGCTTGGATCCTCTGCTTGTACAAGTTTTCATTCAGCGATATACCCTTCTGGCTTCATCGGCTCACTACGCTTTCTACATAGCCCTTTCCAACAAATATCTTAAGACAATTGTAATACATCCTTTTCATATGTACAGCCTTATCCCTCAACTCTTAAAATGATCTTCCACGGGCCCGTAGCCTCGTCACCGTCCCATATATTCCCTCACGTCCCATACACAAACCCTCTCATCCCACCCCGTACTCGCCGCCCACCCCTCCGCCCCAAAAAGACACCAATCAACTCCACACACAAACTCCGTATGAACACCCATCCTACCCAACTCCCTCCCTCCACCCCCCTGCTGCACCTCAGCCTCATTACTCCCATCCGTCCACACGCGACACGTCATATCATAACTAGCACTCAACAACGTATCGCTCAAATGCGGACTCCACGCCACCCTCCTAACCGCATAATCATGCCCCGCCAGCACCTCCATCGGCCCCGGCTGCCCTCTCAAATCGAAGGTTCGGATTAGCCTGTCGACTCCTGCTACGGCGACTACGTTGGGTCGGTATTTGTTCCAGTCGTGGCTTAGGGCTTCGTTGGGGGGGAATGGACCGGAGGGTTGGGGGCCGCTTTTTGGAGCGTGGAGGGGGATGGTGAGGACGAGGTGGTTGGAGGCGGAGGAGGGGGTGCGGAGGTCGAAGAGGCGGAGGTGCGAGTCGGAGGAGACGGAGGAGAGCAGGGAGGGGGAGTGGGGGGAGAAGGAGGCGGAGTAGGTGCAGGAGTGGATGGGGAGAGTGAGGAGGGAGGTGGAGCGTGTGGGGTTCCACTGTAGACGTAATTCGTGGTCAGCAGGCGGGTTTTTCAAGGGGGGTTGGTGGAGGGCAAAAGGGCAACGTACGACTTTTATGCACCCATCCCAAGAGCTAGAGCAGAACGTGTCTTTCGCTACTAAATTCCAGTGTACCGCGAACACTTCTCTGTTGTGCTCTTTCCAGGACTGAACTGGGAACTCGTCGAGCCCGATGTCGAAGAGCTTGATCGAGCCATCGCCGGCTGCGACTAGGCACTGGTTCTCGTGCGTTTCTGACCAGGCAAGGTCGAAGAGGGAGTCTTGCGTGTCAAACCTTAGCACTTTCGTGAGCTTCTGAATGTGATGGGGAATGGGAAGGGGATACCATTTCTCTGCAATGATGCCTTTCGGCGTTAGACCTAGGATGTAGAGGCGTCCATTGCCTACGAGACCGTAGTGCTGGGACGCTGCTACTGCTATTCGAGAGTCGAAGAAGGGGGAGTATTTGACTGCGTAGCCATTGAAGCCTTGTGTGCGGTATTCGAGCATGGTAGGCGTTGGTTGTCCGAATTTGGCCCGGCTACCGTCTGCACTTAGGCGTGTTTTTCTCCGAACAATCGGCAGTATCAGCCTGCAAAGTCGTCATTTTCGAAATGTCAAACCTCCATTGTCTATTAAATAAAACGATAGCTGTCCCACTTTAAAGAGCTTCGCTGCGGAGGAGGATAGGTTGAGGGGCAGACCTCGTACTGACCCACGAGGTAAACTACATCATCTTTTCCCAGACAAGCCCAGAGAGCCTTACCTTTTCGAACACTCTATGCCTCCAGAACTATTCGACTTCCTTACTACAATCCTCTCCACCCTCTCCCACCCCGACTCAAATGACCCAATCCTCGAATGCCCGCTCTCTACGCGCTTTATCCTGCAACCGCGTCCGGCCTCGTTGATCGAGCTCGCTCATACGAAGATACACAGCTATGCGTTCAGCAAGGTACCCGCATGTTGGAGACGGTTGTTTACGGATGCGAGTGTGGTGAAGGCTGTGAGGGTGATTAAGGACGGAATTGGGAGGAGTGAGAAGAGGGAGGGCAGTAGGGTCAAGGGTGGAGTGGGAGGTGAAGAGAATGGAAGTGGGGAGCCTGGGGACAAGAGGAAGCAATGTGACAAAGTATCAAGGAGGGTAGAGGACGACTGGATCCAAGAGGCAGTCCGCCTTCTCGACATGGCCGTCATTGTGGCTGGGGCGCCAGAGAGGGAGGAGATGATTGGAGAAATACTCTCTGCATTACAAGCCTACGTTGAAGATCTCGAATCTGTCCCACCAAAGAAGAAGCGTAAAAAGGAGAGTGGTGGGTTTCCCACAGAAGGGAAGAACGTACCCAAGATCCATTTTCCAATACCTATGCGCTCAGCTGTGTCAATGGAAGCGTTTGAGAAGCACATCGAGACGGGCCAGCCAATGCTAATCAGCAATGCACTCAGGCATTGGCCAGCACTGCATGAACGACCTTGGAAGAACCCGGGTTATTTGCTGAAGAAGACCTTTGGAGGGAGGAGGCTAGTCCCGGTGGAGATAGGGAGGAGTTATACGGATGATGGATGGGGGCAGTCGATTATTACGTTCAAGGAATTCATGGATGAACATCTAACTCCTGATTCCTTGATTTCAGGCGAAGGAGGAAAGGGCGTTTGTAGCAGAAGCATAGCGTACCTAGCCCAATACGACCTCCTCACCCAAATTCCTTCTCTCCGCGCCGACATCTCCATCCCAGACTTTTGCTACACGAATCCTCCCCCACCAGCGCCTGGCACACCTCTCGCGTCCAAATCTCCACAGCCAAAATTGGGAGAGCCTCTCCTAAACGCCTGGTTCGGCCCTGCAGGCACCGTCTCCCCACTCCACACAGACCCCTACCACAACATCCTATGTCAAGTCGTGGGGAAGAAGTATGTGCGGCTATACAGCCCTGAAGAGAGCGGACATTTGTATCCGAAGCCTGCGGACCCATTTAGTGGGGTCGATATGAGCAATACCAGTGAGGTTGATGTAGAGGCCGTAGATGAGAACCCAAAGAGGTTTCCGCTGTTTAAGGAGGCGAGATTTGTGGAGTGTGTGCTGGAGGAGGGCGAGTGCTTGTATGTGCCGGTTGGGTGGTGGCACTATGTTAGTAGTCTGAGTGTTAGTTTCAGTGTTAGCTTTTGGTGGAACTGAAAGGGGAGGATGCTTGGGGAGGTGGGTATTGTTTTTTTGCCCTATTGCAGGCTCTGTTATGCTTGTTTGTGACAGCATCGAATCAGAGGTCGGCTCTTTGACCTTGCAATTCGGGCCATAGGGGTGCTAGAGCATGTTGCCAAAGTTTCAGCCTTCTTTTTTCACCCAGGGAGGCTCCCCATCCTCATCAAATTCGGCCCATTGGAAGAACGTACAGCTAATCAATCTCATTAGCCAGAAATTTAATCGAAATGGGCCAGATCATAAACTCACCCATCCTTTCCGGGCGTATTACCGGCATGGCACATCCACATGTACCGTCCTCTGTTCTCTTTCTTCCTCTGGACGCACCGCAATACCGTTGCCACGCCACACTTGCATCTAGGCGTGTACCTCGGATGGAAGCTCTCACGGTAGTATCGGTAGGTGACATTGATACGCTTATTTCCAGCAACGGGGTGCGGATCAATGACAGGCGCTGGATGAATGCTGTGCTTCCACTCCTCTTGCATGTGTGCGTGCATGGTAAGCAGCGAATTGTGCGGCAGATGTATCGCAATCTGGCCTTCAGCATCTGCTCGCTGGTCCTTCGAGTCTGCTTGGTCTTCATCATCTTGAGCAACGATCTTTCGTACTCGAAATTCGCGAGCAACACCGAGACTCAGGCTGCCAATGATCGCTCGGGGTCCGAGGTAGGTGAGCTGATCAGAGTGATAGCCTACGCTTTCGTGGCCGCCTTGGTAGCAGTTCACGAAAGCTGCATTGGGTTTCCAACCTGCGGGTGATTGGTACTTGAGCTTCTTGCCGTTTGGGTAGTGATGCTTGATCCGCTCAGCAATTTCTTCGTTGACGGTTGTTTCTACCTGAGTTGAGACAGTGCGCATGTGTGGCGTGATTTGGCGAACATCCTACGAAGAGCAATATTAGCTTTCTGAATTTGTTTTGGCAGAATGGTGGTCATACGGTCAAATAGCTGCCATTGTATAAATATTCGGTCCTTTGCCTCTCCCTCTCCTCCAGGCTCTCGACGTAAAAACATGCTGAATGCGGTGACTGGACCACGTTGTCAAACAATTTGAACGTCTGCCGTTCGAACGTTGGCGCCTCATGGAGAAGTTCTTTCAGGAGATCGTCCGCCTGCTGAGAAGGCAAAAAGTTATGGATGATAGAACATGGTGTATGGGCTGCAATATCTTCGGGTGTGTACAGACGGAGAGTCTGTCCTTTCCGCGTCAGAGCTCGACGCTTAGTAGATGGCGATTCTGCGTCTGGATTCTGACGCTTTCGAAATGCTGCGAGAGAGGTCTGATACCCAATACTCATAACTGATTTCTTGGGAGCAGAGCTGTCTCTTCCTTTACTAGAAGACAGAGAGCTCTGAACCGCTTCTACAGAGCCATCTGCGGAAATGAGGAGGTCAAGAAGCGTAGATTCGTCAACATTCGGGAAAAGCGAGGCCAAGGTGGCGAGCTTGAGATCTGTCGACGCTTCTTCATCATTTAGAATCTGATCATTCAAAGAGGGGCGGCCTTGTGGACAAAAATGATCTGCCAACGTTTTGCGTTTTGTGCGAGAAGGAAAAGCTTCCATGATTTGAACGCTGCTCCTGGCAGTCTAGAATAGAACGCTTGGATCCACGGACAAGCCGTTCTTGAAGGTGTTTATTTCCTTCCCACTCGCAGACTATTTAGACTGTCAGTATTTAGAATAGTCGGAAGTCATGTCTGAACCTGTACTCTTCGAGATAGATGCATTGGCTGTACATTGCTGCCAAACTCGCCCTGGACTAACTGGGTGGCAATCTTATTTGAAGGACATTCGTGGCCAAACCAGTGGAGGCAGGGAGGCTTCCAGAATTCATTTCAGACAAAGACGATTGGTCTCTGAATTGTGTCTGCATTGAGCTTCTTTCATCTTCTCCTTGCGACGGCAAACCTACATGTTTACAGTCAGCAAGTGCTATGACTATCACTCAGAATCCTGCATTTTTCCTTTCTTGGACATCCGCGCGGCTAAAAAGCGCGCTCAACTTCACACCATCCCGTCTTGCAGCCCATAATTGTTCAATTAATTATTGCGTACACAATCATGCTCTTAGATTGTACTGATCACATTCAGCATACGTCAGTATTGATTTGCGCTGGCTTCTTCTTCCACGATCACAAGTGCAATGAACCTTGTGCGTTTGCGTCCTTCTCAAGCGATCAATGTCTTTCCTCTTGTGCCTTTTCTATATTTGATGCTCATCACTGGGATGACTCTTAGCATTTGTCTCGTCTGCAAGATCCATTTCCATTACTCTTTCCGGACCGATCGAGCTAGGATCACTATTTTCAAAGATTCTTGGCAGGCAAGCTGTCACAACCAGTGGCGATTGCGAAGGCTACAAAGCCAAAAGATCGTAGTGCACGAACGCAGAGAGTAGATAATCTATCTGTCACCCCTCAGGCTAAATCTCTATCAATCAATCAATCAATCACTACCTCTATACTAAGGTGGGATTCCCAAAATGCGGCTCTCTTCTAGAGCGTACTGTGTCAACTTGGGTGCAATTGCATACAAGACCGCCAATTCTCCATCTGTGCCTCGGCAGCGTCCATTCTAAAATTAACATTCCCCTCCAAACCCTTCTTATCCTGTTCACTCCTTTAGCCTGATTCTAGTGTTACGACTTTGCGAATTGAGCTCTGTCTGCTCCCTCTCCTCCTCCTTGAATTGCTGAGAAACACTTCTACAAGCCATAATGGATGAGGCAAGCGCTGATCTGATCCTTTCGCTCCAGCTGGGAGATCTCGAGGACCTTAAGCAAGAGCTTGGACCCGTTGGAGATGCAGATACATTGAACACCAAGGCAGCTTTGGACTTTTACCGCGAGGAACTCCAAGCAAATGCTGCCATATTGAAAGACCATCGCTACGGCCAGAAACTTGGCGAGGTAGAGACAGGGAGCCAACCACCATCGCCAGTGGCCTCAGCTACTCCTATTTTCGATGATGCTCTCACCAAGTCTCTCGCCCAGCTCACCGTGCAAGAGAGCTCGTCATCCGACACCCATCAGACTGACTCCTCAGCCTCGTACGAAGATACCGCTGGCCCAGAGTCCTGTACTGCTTGTTATGATGAGGGACCACATTGGCGTTTCATTGAGGCACCATGCGGGGACCTCTACTGCGAGCCGTGTATGGTCGAATTATTCAATCTTGCCATGAAGGACGAGTCGCTCTTCCCACCTCGCTGCTGTAAACAACCCATCGGATTGGACCTTGCTGGCTCATCTCTTAATGCAGTACAGCGTCAAGAATTTGAAGAAAAATCCGTGGAATTCAACACTACAGACCGAACATACTGTCATCTCGCCACTTGCGCAGCCTTTATTCCACCTGCCAATATCGACGGCGAAAAAGCAGCCTGCCAGAGATGCGAGCGTCTAACCTGTGCTATTTGCAAGTCCGGAGCTCACGATGGTGACTGCCCCGAGGATCCAAACTACGTTTCGTTAATGGAAGCGGCCACGGCTGCAGGCTATCAAGCCTGCCATCAGTGCAAGCGGCTGGTAGAGCTCAACTTTGGCTGCAATCATATGACGTGAGTCGTCTACCTTTCTCGTTCGTTGTCTAAGCATTCCAGCTAATGAATTTAGATGCCTATGCCGTGCTGAATTCTGCTACGTCTGTGGGGTTCGTTGGAAGGAGTGTCCTTGCCCGCAATGGGACGAGGATCGATTGGTAGCAAGAGCTCAACAGGTCGTTGCCCGCGCTCCTGAGGAGCCTCGAGCCAACGCAAGACCTATGCCAAACTTTGCAGCTCGTGTACAACAAGCAGCTGAGCAGCTCCGAGATCAACATGAGTGTGAGCATGAAGGACGTTGGCAAAAGATGACCACTGGGAATCTCCAATGCGAGGAATGCTACAGTACCCTACCCAACTTTATACTCCAATGCCGGCAGTGTCACCTACGTGCTTGCCTCAGATGCAAAAACAATAGGTTGTGATACAGATCTCATTCTTCCTACAAGGTAAGCTTCTCCTCTCCCATGGAATTCAGACAATGCTAATTTATTACGAGAAACCCCATCACCGCAGATGAATTGATCCCTTTCCTCAACATGTACAGCCAAACACGGAGAAAGGGTTAAGATCGTGATTGGATACGAAAATTCCCAAAGCGGAGGATTGGGGCCCACTCTCTTGCAATTTGGCGCGTCGGTACAAAGGCCAATTGGCTTCGAGAATAAAACACATAATTTAGTGGCGTACTCTTGCAAACATCACGAGTCGGAATCTCACGGGCGCAATGTTTTTGTTCACAGCTGGAAGGCCCGCGGATTCTATGCCAAGACTCAGGGTGCGGCTCACTAGGCCGATATCGAAGTTTAATTATCACAACACATCAACATCACCATGTTTGAAAAATGTCTAGATTTCGCAATACACACTCAATTGACTCCATTCCAAGACGAGCATGTAGCGCTTGATCCATTGTACGTGCCCGTCAAAAACGAGAAAATCCTAGGATGAAAAATTGTAGATATCGCGATGTTTTGGTTTTGAGAGGTGAGCTGGGGAAGTGAATGGTTTTTTCAAATCTCGTCAGAAGCGTCACCTGTGGTAGCAATACGGGGCTGAGTGGGGTACGCAATGACGAGTGATACGATCGGAAGGCCATTTTCCCGATCGTTGGGAGGTCGTGACCAATTCCCCTCTCATTTCCCCCCTCAAATCTGCAGAATTTTCACCAAATGTTGAGGGCATTCCAAATATCTCACTTCCCTCTCGCTGTTTTCAGGGACCCTTACGCGTTTCGGGGTCCCTGATGGCTGGGTGGCAGGGATCTAGTGCCTTCTAGCTTCTTTGACAAGGCTCCAGTACCCCTGCTTTCACTCCCAACGAAACCTTAACGCATAGAACTAAGCAAAGATGTAGGCGGAGTACCTATCCGTAGCAGTGAAAAGAGGGCAGCTATGGGTAATAGTTTAGCCGGATTAGCGTAGAATGCAAATAATATAAGTATACAGCTTACGCCGGAGTTCTTACTTTGTTTTCCTCTTCTAAACACCACTTTCGCACCAAACCGGAATATACATAACTTTATAACTACCCCCGCCTAGTACCCTCGTACGTACGGGGGTACTGAAACGAAGCTAAGGCGCCGCCGAGATGGGGTCCACTCAATATAAATACCCAGCTCTTCCCCCATATTTTTCTTCTTCTACACCATTCGGTACTTTCCCTGACAGCGACAGACTGACAACGTTGGCAACCTCTGTGCCCACATCGACGAATATTCGATTGCTGGACAGCATAGCACAACAGGTTGAACAACACATTGCAGAGTGTTACCACTGGGATACTCATACACATCATTCGCAGCTAAGACACGCTGTTTCTCTCCTTCAACACCACTTCGAGCCATTCCGATACCGTTTCAAACGACAACGAGCACGTTCCTCACGACTCCAAGCCCACCCCTCACGATTCCAAACCCTTTCTTCACTGATTCATATCATAACAATGGATCTTTCAAGCTCATCATCCTTGGTCGAAGACGCATGGAAAGTCGCAAAGAGCGGCTGGCACAGCTACGATCCCAGGCTTACCAAGCCTGCGGACGAGCTGCTACATGCAGTCATGAAGGCTTATTACCGTGACCATCAGAGCCGTGGAGTGAAAGCTCCGAAATTCGTGAGCACTACCATTCCAAAAGTCAGTGTGTTAGCTAACAGTGAGGTTTAGACTGTCGATTACTTTTGGTCAGCACTCCTTGATGACAAAGTCATCCGAGACATTTCCCGTGCCGAAGACTGGGACTTCCTTGACGAGCAGCAAGACGCATACATCATTCATGATGTTGAGCCCCTCCAAATCTCCGATGACGAGGAGATCGAAGCTGTTGCTCCCGTCGTCCAAGGCGTCAACCATGAGAGAATTGAGGTTGCTACTGCGGCGTTTCTCGACATTTCTGGTAATGCCATTGCCGCTTCTGCCCCAACTGCTGATGCTAACACTGGCTCAGATTCGGACAACACCACCAAAAAGCGCAAAGCTCGTACCGCCAAGGCTGCACCACGTGCCAAAAAGCCCAAGGTTCCTGCACCAAGCGAAGCCACCTCAGACTCAGAAGACTCAGAGGACTCAGAAGACTCCGTTGCCGACGCCAGCCATGCTGAAGATGGAGATGAAACTATCCATCCCTTCTGCACCAAGCTCACGAAGGCCTGCGGAATCACGGCTCCGAATCCCAACAATGGTCGGATTATCGCCGCACCACGCTTTGGAAAGGGTGTGCGTTCGTCCAAGAAACCCGCAGAAGGACCCAAGCCGAAGGCGATGAACATGGGTTGCGGTATTTGCGATGAGTATTTCCTTGATCACCGCGCATTGTTTTCTCATTTCCCGGGTTGCTGCCACCGCAATGGCAATCCTAATGGCATTTCCTGGTGGGACCACCTCAGCATCGACGAGGATGCGATCGTCGCTGCGTCGGTAATTGAGCGCTCGGGGTAAGTCTTGAGCATCCATCAACGACTTGATATGCTAACTTGAACAGCGATCCCAATCGTCTCCAGCTTCAAAACCAGGCTCAGTGCGCCACAAACATGCGTGCCAAGGTCATTAAAGACCAGAAAAAGGCAGCCAGGAAGGCGGCGGAGAGGGCAGCGAAGGCGGCGGAGCAGGCAGCAAAAAAGGCTGCGAGGAAGGCTAAGAAGTAGCCGTTTTGCGAGTGCTTTCATGATTTCTACACACATTGTACACTAGAATTGCACACATTCAGCAGCCAGCAGCACAAAATCTCCCCTCGACATGAATTCCTTCTTGAAAGTCTTCTGCGCGCACTCCACCGTCAAATTCACCCCCAACTTGTAGCTGCGGCCAATATTAAAGGTACTAAAACTCGGTTTGTGATTCCGCGGGACTCCAATCTGCATCAATTTGTTCAAATCCATCAGCTCGCCAACGGGCGGTGCTTCGTTCATTTTGTCCGAGAAATCGCAAGAGGCGATACGGTGAGTTTCTTTCCAATCGCGTTGCTCGTCGCCTGAGCGGAGGAGTTCGTTGCGGATGGCTTGGATGTAGGTGTAGGCGTGGAGCTCGATGGTGCATTTTTTGAGTGAGACCATGGGAGGGGCGGGGGCGGAGGAGCCTTCGATGTCATGGGTGAGATGGAGCTTTATGGGGAAGATTTTGCCTAGGACGACGACTTTGGGGAGGAGGAGGTGAATGCTGAATTTTGCTAGGGGGAGTTTGCTGGTGCGTAGGGATTTTAGTTTTTCTTTGATTGAGAGCTTTTCGTCTTCGCGGCCGGGGACTAAATGGATGCTGGTGCAGGCTATGGGCCATGCTGTAGCGAAGATTTGCGGTGCGGGTTCTTCGATGTCTCGGTTTGTGATAAAGTCGAGCTGTCTTGTGGTCTCTGAGTTTCCTGAGCAGAAGAGGCTGGTGTTGTGACCGATGAGAGAGGCTTCGAGCTCGTACCGGATGAAGCATCCGGAAGAGCAACCGAATTGATGATGTGAAGAAACAAAGACTGGCGGTAGAGCTTGCCCTGGATCGTTGTTGAAGGGGCCGCGAGTTTCTTTGAAGTTGTCAGTCTGTCGAGCTGAACAGCTTGTTGGTAGCGTGAAAGCGAAGGGCCACTAACGGGTTTTCATATCAGCATTTCTCTTTCGAGATGGACTCGAGACCCATTGAAGGTTTGTGATAGAGGAAAGAGTACGGACTACGCTCCTGCGATATGATGCACAGCTACGATTGTGCTACGAGTTGGGGGAGAACATCACGAAAATACGGCTTACGCTATGCCCGGGATGGAGTGTGTGGGGACCTTTGAACAGCTCTTTTCTCATATGGGTGATTGATGCCCTTCCCCTGTACGTGGTACTGTTTTGTCCATTGCTTCTCTTGACCTTGGTCTTACAGCGAGCCATCAAGCTAACCGTGATAAGCTGGACACCAACGTCTTTGTCCCCATGGACACTGACATCGCCTGCAATGGTAGTACCAGCGCAGCACCTGGTGTTTGGGATATTTATCCGAATCGACATTCAGCCGGGCATAGGGCCGAAGAGGAGGATCAAGTGATCAGACGATGGGGCTTGATGATTTGATGGTCCGTTCTAAGGTCTACTAATCAGAAGGCCAACATGCCAAATGGCGGCAGCAAAAGGATTTATCTTTGCCACGGCACGGGATTGGGGGAAAAAACAGCCGCAAGCAAAAGCAATTACTGGAGGATTCATCGAAAGGCAACGCAAATAATTACCAGCAAATGGTTCTTTCTGGGCAGCGAGGAAGGTGCATCTTGTCTATTGCAGGCTTCATGTTACAAGTGTATCTGACACGACTGCCATTTCTTCAGTCCGCGCTGGCCTTACACTATTGGAGAAATGGATAGGGGCAGAAGGAGGCTCCAAGCCTGCCATCTTTTGTTGTGGAGCCTGCTGCATGCATCCTGCAAATCTGACGTGCAGAAGATCGAAGATCATACCAAGCCACGAATCAAAGACATTGAGCAATCATCCCGCCAATGAGCGCTGCTTTGCTCTTTGCGAAGCTGCGGGTACGTGGAGGGTCCAAGCGCAGGAGCTGAGAAATGGAAGTCGTAACGGCTTACCTATTTTAGGACAATGGGGTTCCCAAACCTGCTCACGAGCCTCGAATATTGTTGATTATCTCGGATGCGCACTTACAGTACCGTTCCGGATGCCGCGTATTTGCAACATAATTGTCGACGAGTCATCAAGGTTCAAGGCTCCAGGTGTCAGACTCTTCTACCTCATTTTAGCGCCCGCCTGCAACCCGGTAGCCTCATGTCGTTAGCAAAGTTGGAAGGCACGAATGAAAGGAGGCTGCTACTGCTGGACTATCCAGCAAAATCAAGGCTGGCGCGGTCAGCATTAAATCTTAGGATTAGCATCAGCTGCAGACACGGGTTCTCTTCAGTTACCAATCTTTTGGAAAATTCTACCCATATCCTACACAAGGGTCATAGCTAATGCGGGGTGCAGTAGGATACCGAGAGTCCGATTCTCCGGATTGCTTAACGAGTTGCACAAGCACTACGGAGTATTGCGAAAGAGACCGTTACTTGGCAGAGTCCAATTTCGGTTGCATGAAGTTCAGACAGTTGGCAGTTGGCGAAGACGCAAGAGTTGGCGTGCTGGCCCAGTGATGATGGTGCCAATCTCTCCCGGGAGGCTAATTTGGGGAGGGAAAGGGAAAGGTGGCGAGGATCACCAACTTCGGGCCAATTTGCCTTCACCCCCGCTTTTTGACAGGACGGAGAAAGAGTTTTGTACCAATCAAAGTGAGACGTGCTACGCTTCCTGCTGTTGCTTCAAGCTTGAAGCTTGTAGCAAAATTTGCTCTGGCAACGAAGCTTATCCGGTTTGGATGGACAAGGTTGCACAGCAGCTGATACTCTTCTTCAAAGGGACTCGAAGGCAACAACTGAAAAGCTTGTATACAATCTACCATCTACTGATAACGCTTGTGAAGCTCGTGCATTGGAATGCAGCATGATGCATTCGTCGAAACGCATTGATGCGACAAGCAAAGAGGCACATCAATTGCATCATCCTGTTCGAGGTACTCAGGTACTTTCCGCTGATTAGGGCAGCTGATGATGATTGGAACCAATCCATGGGGGTTGGAAGAATCGCCCACGGTAATTGCCCAGGCTAATACCGAAATCTGGACTGGCGACTGATGATGATGCAGCAGTACAGCTCGCGAAACGCCTTGGTTGTTAAAGACGTCTGCACGCCCCAACAAAACACTCCGAATCAAGAAATCTTGTGAAAACTATTATTTGCTGTGTGCTGGTGTTCTTCTCGGCCTTTCAGCGGGATTGTAAACAAACCCTAGAGCCCATCTTCATAGACAAAGCATCGGATGAAGACTCGATTTCGTAAGGTAGTTTTGCGAGGATATTTCCAGCTCGCTCTCCAGTTTCTACCCCACGAAATGCTCGGGGGCGGACGCAGGACAAGCTGCAGCTTGCCTTTAGCCTCTTCTTCTGATGGTTGCATAATGAATATTTTGTAGTTAGCCGCTTGGTAGTGGAAGAGGCCCCTGCTTTGCTTCTGAGTCGGTTACGGCTTGTGCTAAGGGCATCCTCGGGGTTTTCAAAATAGCGCGGCACACCAATTATTTCTCTGGCTCACTGATCATTCGCTGGCTTTTTCCACTCGTTCGAGGTGCCTGATCTCCAGAGATATAGAAGCCTGCACTTGCCTCTTTCTTCATTCCTTCATCATCAAACCATGGGCCTGATACAATTCAACATCCTCTTGCCTTTCATTGTTTCAATATTCTACATACCTCCATGTCAACAATAGTCAACAGCACGCCTTTCCTTGCGTGATCGTTACTCATACCTTCCTTCACCTCGCTACTTATACTTCGACATCGCCTTCTGTTCTGCCTTCAGATTCTTCATCCACCTATCGTCAGAGACTTGACATCCACCCAACACTCCAACAGACGACCTGCTTCACCCACTTTCTCTAATACCGTCGTCATCCATCCTCCCAACAAACGCTCTTCACTTCGACATGGAGTTGACCTGTTTCCTCGACTATTGTCTTGCTTGTGACAAGCAGACAGCTGGCGAAACATACTGCTCCCAAAATTGCCGCCTCGCAGACATCGAGACGTCCTCGACTTGGTCCGGAACGACCTCTCCATCAAGAGCTGGCCCATCCCCAACATGTACCTCATCCGACTCGAACCAAGGATCAGGCTTCTACCTGTCCCCCGCCATAAACTTTGCTGCCTACAAGTCACCAATCCCCTCCACCTCGCAGACATCGAGTCAACCAGCATCCCCTCTATCTTCCTACTTCCCGACGCATACTTCAAGCCAAGTCGCCGCCACAAAGACCTTATCCCCCTCATCGTCCCGCTCCTCACTTAGCTCTACATCAAGCGTCTCATTACACACGGGTTCCCTTTCAGAACAAGCTCGCACGGAGCTTCGTGGCTACACAGATGCATTTGATAGCACAAGAAACTGGAGAAGACGAATGACTTGGTCATAGCCAGCACATCCTCAGACGCATTTCCGCATTACGAATCCGCATTACGATCTCCACCACTCCATGTGCCAGCTCACATCTCCCCTTTATCGGCACTCTCACACCAGTCTACGTTTTCAGCATAGCAGTCGGCGGCCTTGTTTATACCAAAAGCAAGCAACAATTTATCCAGCATTGAAGATTTGTACCAATTAGACGTCGAACGGGCCGATGGCGTCATTCCATCACCCCATATTCCATCGTCTACGGATATCTACGGAGGAGTTTTTGGCAGGGAGGCAGGGAGGAAAGGTACCAATAAACATCCAATCAGCATTGGAGACATGGACCACGCCAGGAGTTTTCACACATCAGTCCGGAGGCAAGAGATTGGGCAGTGAAACGCACATCTCCATTTTTATCATTTTTCATAGGCGTAACCATCATAGATCAACGCTATATATCAAACCAGTCAAAAGCTTCCAAAGATCTCAGACATTAACCTGCTCAATTACTTCATCACTTGCCCCACATTTACCGCTCGCAGGTACACCAATAATTACACGCAACGTGTGTATCCCTTCATTGGACATCACTCCTATTCGCCTCTATCGCAACAACCCAGACCCACAATCCAGGCTGTACTGAGTATCAAACACTCAGACCCTCTACGGATAGAAACGGCCGCTCCCACAATCAGGCCCAAACAAGAGAGTCCAACAATCCGATTCCCGCCTGCCCTTGCAAATCTCGTTCCAAATAATCCCCGTAGTCCTATGTATCTACTACCCTCGCCCTAACCCCACCTAAACGCTGTTGACTTTGTAGCTACTGCAAAGCACGACGGCGTGGCGAACCAACGAATGCTTTTTAAGAATTTGCAAAGACGAAGATCACCCCACGCCTTACCAGATGTTGATAAGCGCGTAGCGACTCCACAGATTGCGCCTCAAGGATGTTCGAGATCTGTGGGGGTGGAGCGGGAGCTGGTGGGTATCTTGGAGAGTGGGTTGGTGCGGATCTTGTGTAGGGGGTTTTACTTTGCATTATGAAGTACCTTGAACTTTGATGCGTAAATCGTTGGGTGGTTTGGAGGTGGGTTTGAAGTTTTGCGTTGGAGAGAGTTTGGAGGTGGGGGGGAGTTTGTAGGAGGTTTCTCTGACTCTTTCTTTGGTTTGGGTTGAGTGCTGCTCTTTGTTCCTACTATGACTGTAGAGTAAGGTACTCGAGGATTGGCTCAGCCAAATTTGTGCTGGCTGGGCTGAACAATTCCAAACCCTTCAGCCCATCGCTGCCAATTTTGTACGATCTCCAAGTCTCAGGGTCTCCACCTCCAACTCCAGATCTATACTTTCCTGCAGGGTCCACCAAAAACCACTTCCTGCCTCAGGCCTCCCTCCCGTTCTCACAAGCCTTTGTTGTCTTCGCACATAAAAACTCTCCTAGTCCACATTGCCCTGCCTCGCAACCTCCTCGCACCCCCATCCGACACCCCCCTCTTCGCCCTACGCAAATTCTCCACAAAACACTCGCTAACAAAGGCGTGGCTCGATGCGGAGGCTTCTCCTGCTTCATCCCACTATCGTCAACCTTTGTTGCAATAAGTGACAACGTCCGAGCGTATGATTGGTGGAATGTCAGCGAAGTGGATTCGCTAGTGCATTTCGCAAGACCCAAAGCGTCATGAGATTTTACTGTTGTAGGCTACGATAGGCTACGGATTTAGAGACGTGATCATTCTTGCGAGAGGCGTAGGCGAGATGGCATATAGTCATGGTATCGATCTTCCCTTCGTTCGTGAGGTTATCTATCTATCTCATCTCATCTCATCTGATCTCTAATCTGATCTAGCTGAAAATCTACGGCTGTAGCGGCAGACTGATGGATCGAGGCTGCTTCCCTGAAAAATAGTTACCTCCTGTAACAGTGGGGAACGCACCAGCGCCTGGCTGGGATACTGGAACCGGAGCAAGCACCGTGAAGAATTGGACTCGTGACGAATATTTTTACCACTTGAGCGTGAATACCGCTGGTGGATCTCCAGATATGAGTGTCTCAGACCGGACTACGCTTCGCGACTAGGGACGTCATGCATGCAGGTATCACATGTTGGTTGCATTTTTTGCATTCCTGGGTCATTGGAAATGTTCAGGGGTTCGACAACCGTTTATGCCTGTGTGAGGGATCTATCAATACGAGTCTATGCCAAGCACCATCTCTGTATCCAAGATGAGTACGATTTGACTGGGTTAGAGGCTCCTCGCCGGGCGGCCCCCTCCATGAACGCCATCCAAAACAAAGGTCGTTATCTAAAGCATCATACTCCTGCGCCTACTCGCTGCACGTTCCCCTCTTCCCATTGCCGACTCCTCGCCACCAGCATTAGGTTCGATCACGCTCCGACCGCGTGAGAGTGACGGTCCGCCTGCTTGCTCTGAGTTCTCCTCGTGCTTCCCATAAAGCATGCTCTCCCTTCGCCTATCGCCGCGTCGAGATACTATAATGGAGCCCTTTCCTTGTCGTTCGGAGGCTGAAGGTACACTGGAATGTCGCCGTGAAGATCTCGTTGGCATTGTAGGCTCCTCTATGCCTTCGTCGGATCTCCTATCGGCTGGAGAGCTGCCAGTGAAGTCGTAGATGCTGAGCCTCTCCACCTTCGCGCGAATCTCTTCTTCCCTTTTGTTTGCATGGTTAGGTATCCCTTCTTCCTGTCTTTTGGACTTGTGGCTCCCAGCTGTGAGTGCTGCGATTGCCGATGAAGCGCCAGACGGTGGCTTCGCCCGGTCATCTGCATCAACGTTACGGGCAGGCACTATCGTACGCCGTCGTCGTTCAGTGATGACATTGCTGGATAGGTCCGCTGCTGTTCCTGCCGTCTTATTGACGAGCGGACTAGTCGGTTCCTCTCTCGTCCTTTGGCTTTCTTGCGGGTCTTTCGCCTTCCAAAAGGGCAGTGCATCTATGCTCTCTTCTTGCTTGATGACCATTGAGCCCGAAGTCTCCCTCTCCGCTCTCGCTTGGCGCGCTCGCTCCTCAGCTCCCACAGCATCAATGAGCTCTGCCGTCGGGCGACGCATCTTATCTCTGAGGTTCGGTTGCGCATAGTTGACACTGCCTCGAGGTCGTCTAGATGCGCGACCAAATGATCCTGTACCTGTGTCCGGTCCAAGATCTGCAGGCGGTGGGGTATCTTGCGATGCAGGGCGAGGCGCTGAAGGCTCTGACGCAAGGGGTGAGAAGAAATCGTTGAGTAGAGGCGCAGGGGTCTCTGGAGGAGGTTCGGCTGGCTTTACCACCTCCGTACCAGCTATTTCAGGTGCTTCGACTTTAGTAGAAGTGATCCGCTTGGAAGGTTGAGCCTTGTCCTTCGGTCGATTTCGCTCTCGAACGAGTTTTGCTAAGTCGTCTTTAGCTTCTGCAACTTTGTCTTTGCTATTGCCTTTCAGCTTGACCGGCGAATTCACCGGATCAGCATTGACGCTCTCTACACTATTGTTAGATGGCAACACGTTATAACGAGTTTACGAAGCAACTCACTTGGTCCCAGAACTTTTCGATTCGTAGTGTTTGGCATGGCACCCACATCAATTGATTTATCTCTGCGCGACTGTATGTTCGCAGCGGTGTTTTGAGATACCCTCTCGTTGACTAGCTTGCTCGTTTTGCTTGGTTTTGGCTTCGTGGTATTGGTCTCACTCAGGCGTGATTCTGAAGCCTTGCGACTGAATTGGAAAGCAATTTTTTCCTCATCCTCGGATCTGCGAGGCTGGTCTTCCTCGTCGTGCACATGCAATTTCCGCTTTGCTCCAGACTTCAAGGGCTGGTCTATCGTCGCTGTTGGGTCTTTCTGTGTTGCTTCCTGACTCGGCTTTGCGTTTGAGTTCCGATCTCCTGCATCTCTGTGGTGAGAGCTCTCGCGTCTCTTCTTCCGAGTCTCAAGGTTGGCAGACAGCATTGGCTGCACTTCATCGGCGTTTCCAGATGGTCCTTCAACTTCTGGCTTCTCATTGCTAGAATCGAATTTGATGGGGTCGCCATCCTCGAAGTGAGCTACCGGTGGTGGTCCGAGGTCCGGGGAATCGGTAATGTTTGCTGGGTCTGCGAGATTGTCATACAACTCTCCCGCGCTATGGGGGCATCAGCAAATGCTTTTTATACATAGAATGAAGGACCTACTCCAATGTTCGCCGTGGGTAGTATTTGTCCTCGACAATAGGTGGCAGTCGACCGTCCGCACCCCCAGTGACCTCCGAGAGAGTAAGAGCATTCTTCCAATTTTTTTGGTCTGGAGATTGTTTTGGAGAAGCTCTGCTGATTGATTTCCTCTTCTGCCATCGCTGGCTTTCGACATTGTCCTGTACCTTCCCAAGCTCTTGTACCAATCCTCCCAGCTCCGTCAACTTCGCGTCGAGTTTGGCCCTGACGCGGTCCACATTGTTCTGTACCGCTCGGCTCGTATTCTTTTCCACCTCATAGTGTAGCCTGATTATCTGTTCTCGAAGAGAGACATTCTCGGACAGTAGTCGGGAGACCTCGCTTTCGAGGTTTCGTATGCGAAGTGATTGCGTGGAATTGGCCCTGTTCAACGATGAGTCAAATCCACACAGTAAATAAGAGCTATCCACCTGGCGATCTCTCGATTCTGTCGGACAAAGCGTCTTTTTACTGCCGGCCGTCAGCACACATCCGAATCGAAGTGTCCTGTAGACGTACGGGCATCTATTGACTCGACAGCAGGCTGTGGGGGTTCATTGAGTCGAGCCATGTGCCGCAATCACATATTGGAAGTAGCTTTCAGCAGGGCGAATGAAAGCGGCGTGGGGGGTCTTGAAGCCCAGTCTATTGGTATGATTGCAATGAGCTTGATCTGCTTGTGAAGTAGGCTGCTCAATGGTCTTCGAAATAAAGTAAACAAAGCCGGTAGCAACCCGAAGTTCTTCCGCCCTAGCGCAACACTAGTACAGGTCTGAGCGAATTAGCGGGAACTGCCATTTGATAGGAAATTAGATCTATTACAATTCCGAGCTACCACGACCAGTTTCGAGCCCCATCAGCGAAGACAAGCCCGCATCCATAGCCATGTCTTACCAAAATCGCCCCCTCAATTCTACCCTTCGACACCCTTCGATGGGCGGCTCGCAAGCTTCCTCAGGGCAGTCTCCGATGCTGGTGGCCAGGATCAATGAGAAGAAGGCAGAGCTAGAGAACTTGAAACAATTGCGCGATCTCAGTGGGGGACTTGCGGCTCAAATGCAAGCACTGGAGGAGAAGCTGTCTACGTTGTCAGATGGCACAGAAGGTTCGCGTCGCGAGACTACACGGATCTCTCTTGATACTGATTGTCATTCGATCAGCTGTGGCAGCAGTGCTGTCCAATTGGCACAACGTCCTACGGGCCATCAATATGGCGTCGAGTACGTCCTGCGGTCTTTACGATTCGGTATTATGTGTACTGATCTCGGATTCTAGTGAGGGTGCCAAAGCCGAGTTCAGAAGACCAAGACGGCAAAATAGAAGAAAAGCCCGCGACCGAAGTTCCTCTCCCTCAAACCTTGGTCCGAATACCCATCGAGAACGAAGAGGACACAGGGAAGAGGATTTCAGGTTGAGGGATTGGACCGTGAGCCACATCACGCATTCAAGCAAACAGGAAGCAAGGACGAGGCATGTTCGTAAAGACTTGGATCCTAGCAGGGGAGCGGTTTTTGGAAAGGTGGTCTCAGGGAAATGCTCCTGGATTACGCTCATATGCAGCGACTTGCAATCGACCGACACGGCCCAGAAGGACGAATCCTTCATCATCTCAGGCGAACGCTTCCCGCCATGAGCCTTTCGTCACTATGGTGCCCATCAATTCCTAGCGCAAACGCGCTTCGCGTAACAGAGAACCACGCTAAGTCTCGGGCCGGTTGCCATGCTTGCCTCCATGTAAACAGCCTGCAACCCTTCAACCTCACGCACTGCTATTGTCCAAGATACAATAGCATTGGTTCTAAATGAAGCTAAAGAACACTCTGTCGCTTCGTCCCAGATAATTCAACAAACCTCATCGGCGATTGCAGCATCTTTGACTTTGCCGACCGCCATGCCTCGCGTCACTCGCGCTCGCACGGCAGAAATCCAGGAAGAATCCGACCTCGCAGCTTCTACACCTCTACCTTTCACACCAACGAGAGGGCGTGCTCCGCTTGGCGAAACATCGAATAACAAAGTGAAAGAACCAGAGCTGGTCAACACATCAGAAGAAAAGATGGTGCCTGCCAAGAAAATAAAGGGAAAGAAAGGAAACAGCACAAAGAAAGCATCCAAGCAAAAGAAAGAGAAGAATGGAGAGCCGGGTATGGAAGTGCTGGAAGATGGCAATGAGAGCACAACTAGCTCCGCGGTCGAAGAGGCTTGTAAGGATCTATTGAAGGATAACCCTGGTCTGTCCCCACAATGCAGTGATCTACCGCTTTGCTCCTTCACTAACGGCCTCCACAAAAAACAGACAATCAGCAGACCATTGTTGGCGACCAATTACAGCAAACGCCAACATCCGCCGCCGTCAACACCGCTAGCCAGCAACTATCCCCCAAAGCTGGTACACCTTACTTCGGTCCGGAGATACACAAAGCTGATGAACTCGCTACCACTGATACTACGCAAGACAAGGAGGATTCCTTCGTTGTAAAAATTGAAACACGCACACCAGCGAAGATGACGAGCAATGAAGGAATGGACACGCAGCCAGCTGTTGAGAGCAAGGACGATTCATTTATTGAGCAGATCGAATCGCACTCTCCAAACAAGCGCATCTCGCGAATCGAGGACTCTGTTGAAGCTTTAGATGCGCTCGAAGAAGAAATTGAGAAGGTTGGCGAGCTGATCCCAACGACTACAAACAACCTCCAATCCCCTGTCAAGACCAAGGAGCAGGTTTTAGCACCCTCAAAGGCTCCAGAGAAGAAGCCTAGCGGCTCTTTGAGGCTCAAGAATAGCGCAGCCATTGCACCGAAATCTTTGGCCAAACATTCAAGCACAAATGTCCGATCAGCTACGTCAAGGCCATCGATCCAGCATGCAGCGAAGAAAGTCACTGTCCCAAAGAACAGTCTTTCTCAAGAGAAGCCTGAGGCTGATTATAAGAGCCCAGCGCCTGTCGGTGCAGCAGGTGTCCCAGCACCTTCGGCCTTAGGGAAAAAGCGTGTCAACTCTGTACACAAACCTCCTTTCCAACCAACGAAATCCACCAAGCCGCCGACCCGTGCGTCTTTCGAATTGCCGGGTGACGCAATCTCCCGTAAGCTGAAAGAGCAGCGAGAGGAGAGACAGAAGCATGAGGAAGAGGAGAAAAATAAGCAACGCGTTTTCAAAGCGCGACCTGTCCGCCTCAGCCATGCTCCAGAGGTCAAACTCACTGCGGCTGCCAAGCTGCGTCTCAGTATGGCGAAGGGCGTACCTGCCCCTGCCATTGTCACCACGTCCACGCAGGGTGCACCGAATGCTAAGCCTGGGCTGCCAGCTGGGTCAATGGCTCCTAGGGATGGGAACAAACGCCTCTCTACCCTTACAGTTGCCAAGCGTAACATCTTGAAACCTGCAGCCAATTCTTCTGCTCGCGTCACCCGTGGTCCGTCTTTCGGCGCCTCTACCGCGTCCCGCAACCCAAGTGCATCAGGCGCCCCACGTCCAGCTCCCACCGCCGCGGACCTCGCTCATCAGAAGGTCAAAGGCAAGGAGGTCTTCGGGAGGACTAAAGTCGAGATTCAAGAACGTGAGAAAGCGAAGAAGGACAAGGAGGAAGCGGCCAAGAAGGCACGCTTCGACGCTGCGGAGCGAGGCAGGATAGCTAGTAGGGAATGGGCCGAAAAGCAGAAAGCCAGGAAGATGGAAGCTGAGAGGGCAAAGCAGATCGCTGCCTGAGTAAGAGTTTGCGATCTGTACAAAGAATGATTGATGAAAGCGAGCGGCATTGGCGGGGTATGGAGAGTATCATGCATTCAACTGTTAAGCGGGTGTCCTAGGACCGGCAGGAGTACTGGATATTCTCTTTGTGTCTGGACAAGGTCGACTTGTATTCAAACATACTTCTAGTCCAGTCAGTCAAATTGAACATTTGTACCAACAACAACAAGTCTACCTGGTCTTACGAGGTCAAATTTTAAAGTATTCGGAATGGCCACCGTGTCGATCATGGAATATTAGGATATCGCGCAGTTTCCTCCTTTAAGATAGTAATAATAGCGTTATTAACCTAACTCAGATAATCGAGATTATTACTCGTAACGACTACTTCCTAAATTCTGTTAATCTAAAATACTTAATAATCATTTACCATTATTGATAGAGGTCTTAGGAAGGCTGAAATCCGAATATATCTACTTACGGTATAAACCAGTTTTGGACCTCGTACTACTACATGGCTTTCAGCTAGTGCAAAGACCAGCTCGCGGGTGATAAAAGACGGCCTTTTCGCCCTAGGTAGAAACCTCTCTAAATTTACAACGAAGCGATTTGAGAAAATACTTTCAGTGGTGAATTGATAGAGATATGTCTTCTAGACACTTCATGAGCCAAAATATCTCGAGTGAAGCCAAAGGTTGCCATGATATAACCCAAAATAAGTTGGGGTCTTTCATCACCCGCTACTAGTAGAGATCAAAAATCGCAAAGCAAATATCGAATTTATACAATTTACGATCTACAAACCTAAGTAAGGCCTCAATATCTTGCGTTCAGCAAATCATTGAGCGAACTAATCAGCAACCTAGATTCACGTAGCTGGAACCACTCCACTTTGTTGGGGCGAGCAGCGTCGCAATTACTCGTAGGAGCGGTGCGCGCACTTAGCCACAATGTGCCCAGAAGCCGTACCAATGCCCCCAGGAAGCAGTAAGGTGGGCTTTCTTGGAAGTCGACTCTGTATCATGAACATTGGACTACTGGCGGTAAGCCCACTATGAGTTACCATAGCCCTGCGAGCTCGGCGCTTCCACGTTTCAGTGAATCTCGCCACAAATGTTGAAACCCAACATACAATAATACCGTTGATGTTTGGGATTGGAATCCACACAGCCAAGAGAGACGAGCCTCAGCGCTTCCAGCGCCAAGAGATACAGAGCAATGGCAACCAGAATTGGCCCCTTCCCTCTTCCTCTGAAGTCAGCTTTGACCGACATGAAACATTTAGTTGCACATCCAAGAACATGAGCCTATCACCTCTCACCAATCCTATGTCTGCCTCCATAGGCAATGTGTCACAGCTTGAGACGAGACGCGCTATCACTTCTCCTTCTTCCGACTTGTTTCCCTTTGAGCCAAAGTTCCCCACGTGCTAAGCCTCTCAACATGGCTTTGGGCTCGCTATTATGTACACATCCTGTGGAGATGGAGCCAAGATCAAGGCTCAGAGCCTCGGTGCCACGGCCCATTGCGGTGCTGTCGTACGTTGGCAGACCATTCAGGCCTTAGCCTGCTTGTTGCTTTCATGTTGATTCTCAAAGACATGGGAATTGAAGCCCCTCTCACGCCAAAAAAACCAATCCTACGTTAAGGAGATGGCTGTGTCCGCTTCGAAACAATAACCTTTAGGAGGCTCATCCCTCCTCCTAATGCGTACGGCAGTGCCTCGTCGAGGATACTTCAGGTAATAAATATAAACCCTTCTCTTTCTTGTCTCTAGCAGAGCAACCATTAAAGTATTGTATTCTAAGCATCTTAAGCATCTCTAATTGTATCTGAACATTTCCATCCCGTGTCTATCTGCTGGTCAGAAACCAGGACTACCTGCTGCCGACCATGAGAAATCCCGTTATCTGCCTCCTTGCCCTAGGAGGCCTCCTACAGTCTTCCGTGTCGTTGCCACAAACTCCAGCTCCAGCTGGTGGTCTAGATTTTGAAGAAAATGCCAGACAGGAGAACATGCGAAATGCGCCTACGTTGTCACAAATTTCTGCCCCAGCTGCCCCAGCTCCACAGGCTTCGACTCCAGCTGCTTCGGCTCCAGAGACCTTGCCTTCAGTCTCAGCAAGCATTCCAAATGTTGCAGAAGATGACATACAAAAGAACATGATGAGATGCACGGTTTTCGATCCACCAGACCATGATACCTCTGTCAACCAGTGCCAAAACGTCTGCGGTGATGCCGTGGCCAAACAGGTAGCAGCCGGCAACACGAGTTCAATAAGTTGCATCGCTTTTGGTATTCCAATCCAATGGGAAAAATTCGACAGTATGTGACTTCCCTAAATATTCAATCTTAATCATTGCGGCAATAGCGCCAACCCCTCAACTCTGGAGCTCGCTCCTAGATCCAACTGATTTTTTTCGTTAGGCAAGACCAAGGTTGCAGGGGCCAATTGTTCATGCAACAATGCTTTCATCGATGAATTGGCGACAGACTTTCTTGATGCATTGCCAATAATCGCAGAGGTGTTTCGAATTCCATCATGACCATTTGTGCCAGTCGCTTACTTTCCAATTAGATTGGATGCACTATCCTCATGGGAGCATTCAGTCTAGTAGTTGAGGTTGGCGCGTTAGCGATTCCAGGAGTTGGCGAGGCCATTGACGGCGGAATGAGTAAGTCAGATCAGGCTGAAGCAGAACCCAGTCCACAAATCCGTGCAGATGTTAACCTTCAGCAGTTGCGGGCATTGAAGCCGCGAAACTAGCCGCTTACTCCTACAACGCAGGAGAGGCAGGGCTCGGCGCATTCTCAAACTGGGCGAATCCATGCGGCAATACTTCTGACGTTCCTAAAAACCTCACAACCGTTTTCAACATCTTGAACGCCGCCAATCCCGCTGTACTGCCGAAGGGAGGGCTCAACATTCCCAAGGGCCTGACAAAGGGCGGCGGTAAGCCTAGCGACAAGGGCGATCCGAATCCACCAAATTCGAATCCACCAAATCGTAATCCCCCAAAGGATGATCCACCAAAGGAGAAAGAGCCAAAGAAGACCGACCCAGCACCTCCAAGAAAGACAGATCCACCAAAGAGCGATGATCGGCCAAAGACGACAGATACGCCACAGCCTTCGTCAAACCAGGCGTGCTCACTGCACAAGCGTGCACCGGGCGGCAACAACAGTAAGTCTCCCCACCAAGTTCTCGAGAGACAAGGATGCGCTTCGCGAGTGACAAAGGCTCATGCACTTTCCTACAGATGCCGATTGCGGAGAACATGTCACGCAGATCACGAAATCGAGTTCGGTTGTTAGGACGATCCAACAGACGTGTGACGTCAACAATCAACCAAATGCTTGCTATCATTATTATTCGGCGATAGAGAATTATGACTGGGTGAAGAGCACGTTCTCATGCACAGATTCTCACGGTAAAGAGCGGGCTAAAGCAACCGCAACTGATGAATGGACCAAACAGCACGCTGATGTAACCTGGAGGTCTTATACCAAGCCACATACAAGTACCGGGATCATGATGAGGGCCCGCCTAACTGCCAAGCGGACGAATTTCCCCCAGCATACTTTATGCCGCAGGATTCAAAGGAAAGGCAGCTCGGTCAGATGATTAGATATATCCCCGGCTCTGAAAATGGGGGCGCGGCAAAGAGTTTATGGGCAGCCTTTTGCAGTAAAAATGATGGTGGACAAGGCAATGGCCAGTTCAAGAACGCCGACGTCAATAAAGACTTGGTCTCGTTAAGCGGGCCGGGCAAGGTAATCAAGAATGAGGGCGACGATAAAAAGACAACCACAAGTACCCAGTATGAAGCCCAGTACACGCGAGCCGTCATTGAAATCAAATTTCCACATGATTGGCCGCAGAAGGCCGGTGCAAAGAACAACTGGGGCCTTGAGGAGAACCCGTGTTGGCCGCAAGACATCGTCCCCAACGACCCTGGCTACGTATTATTGACAAACGACAACTGGTACACAACTAGAATGCCTTCAGAGGACCTAAGAAAATCATACTCAAAAAGGCCACCGGCCGACGTCAAAGCGAAGGCGGACAAATTGCAGGGACAGAAGCGGCCTGCTTCCCCCAACGACAGCGGCTCGAACAAACAACCTAAAGCAAAACCGCCTTCAGCGCCTTCTAAGCGAGCTCTCGAATACATCGAAGACGGTTTTGCGATCCGTGATGTCAACCTCACCCGCAGACTCACCGAGGAGGAAATGAAGCGAGACGTCGAGATCATTCAATGTACAGACCGCACGTGCTCCAAGGAACGCAGGGCCTTGGGCGACGAAGATGGGGTCTTGGTCATCCCTGGAGAGGCCCCACCCATGACACCACCTACCAATGTTGATACTGTTCCTACTATTCTCCCCAGAGCCAGGACACTAGAAGCTAAGGTCGACAAGCGGAAAATGGCCTCCCCCGAGTTTCCGGCGGCAACTGCAGTGGTAACCTAAAATGTCACCTATAATTCGAACGGCTTTGAGAAGCAGAGGAGGGTTAGCAGGGAGTGATGGAGTGATGGATTAGGACCGGCGTTGCAATTTGGCTGTAATATTTTATTCAGATTTTCTTGTATCGCGATAGCGCCTCTGTCCTTCATCATAGCTTCTGTTAGCACATTTTGACCTGTGTATCAGCTTTCTCACACATTCGAGTCCACGGTTGGAACACCATTTACTTACGAATTGAAGCTCACTCGTTACCTGGTAATCAAATATAGAAATGATACATGCCTAATGCAACCCTGTCGTCCCGAGATGATTCTAGAGATTGAGCCGATGGAAGTTTATTTCAAGGGTTTGAGGGCAATCGAGTACTCTCCATCATCTTCAAATGTTCAAGCACCAGCAGGGCGAGAGGCTAGTTATCCCTGAGGTTGATTTTGCTCCCTTTATAGCACTATCCAAAAACAATCTTCTCCCACGCCTCGTTTACCTCTTTTAAGCATTCTTCTTTCCTATAGTGCTCCAGAGGCCAACCGTATGCACGGTAGATATCTTTCAACCTATTTGTATCTAATCCAAGGCATCTGCGAACCATTTCTACATTTGTTGCTTTGGTAGGAATCTGTAAAACATTTTACATTAGCTATTTGTTTCAAGACTACGACGTGAACAAGTTACAAACCACTTCAAATGTTCTGTACTGCTCCTTAAGCATCTCGAAGAAACCTTTGACGCTGTATGTTGCGTGCTCCCGCCAAGTCTCTTGGGAGTCTTCATCCATTGGCTACAAGATTTTAATCTCAGCTTCGATACTAATTCGAGAATCACAGCCTTGAAAGCTAAATACGAGAGGCGATCGACACCTACCTGCGATAATTTCGTAGGCTCTGGACCAATTTGGAAATCACACATGGTAATCGTGCCTCTCTCAGTATCGAGTAAGAAATAATACCCATCTCTTCCTCCAGTAGTATTTGCAATAGTCATGACATGCGACGGAAGAATAGTCTCTTCCTTCAAGGGATCAGCAACATGGGGGCTGGGTTTATTGAAAGATGCGGTCGTCTTGAAGCATCGCCCATTGTAGTCCACAGCGCAGGTCTTCTCATAGATCTGGTACGGTTCGTTATTGTCATCTCTTAGTACAAAGGGTATGTGCTGGATAAGATCTATGACCGTGTCATTCTTTTTTAGGAATGCGAGATATTGGGGAGTTATGTCAGGCCAGCCGCCTGGTGGGGGGTATTTTATTGCGGAGGAAGGGAGATGCAGTTTGACGAGGAATTGATAGAAGGAGGTGATTTCGGAGATGAATTCGTCACGAGAGTACACTGTTGATTGGTTTGTTGCTCATAATGCCAGGTTTAGGGAAGTGGATGATTTGTAAAACTATCAATCGTTGTTGGTCGAGAGGAAAAATTCTGCTACCCGTCGTAATGTGTTAGGAAAATAGTCTCAGTCAAAGCAATCAATCCACATACAAAGAATTATCATCTTACCACGTTTCAGTAAAGACGCAATTGTTTTTGATATAGGCAGCAACTAAAGCGGCGCTTGCGCTAGGCTCGATCGAGGGTTTTGTCAGCAAGATCTCTTCCTGGAGCACGTATTTTCATTGGGTTTTCCCTGTCCGATTGCCCCCATCCTTCACATACCACCACGATTTGAAACGTCCAATCATAACAAGCTTAATGGCCACCACTAATAGCAAGTGTCTGAAAGCCTCAAGATTTGCGATTCGTGTGTTGTCAATCCAGGCTATCTCAGCAATATTCTGAAGCCTTGAAAGAAACGGCCACTCGCATTTTGATTCGTACTGTAGTGGACTGTAGTGATTGTTGAATCAGTCGTAAAGTGTATGGGATCCACGGCTGGCTGAATCGAACCAGTCAGATTCCAACACCATATTATATGTTGTATCATGGCTTGCCATTACAGCTAGCCTCCAGCTGAGGACCGTATTAAGCTCTTGATTGTCGTCGACGTAGACGAGGGTAATCGGCTCACGTACGAGCTTTCTGCTCATTCCGTCGAAGATGCTCCTGCGTACGATGCTATCTCATATGCTTGGGGCAGATAACGGACATTATCTACCAATTACACTTCATGTCTATAGATTACTTCTTCAGCTACATATACGTGCAACCTTCACCAAGACATGGATCGACGCAATGTGCATCATCCAGAGGGACGAAGTCAAAAAGGCACATCAAGCGGGTCGCATGCATGAAATCTTTGCAGACGCTTGGGAGGTGCTTGTCTGGCCTGGGAAAGCAAAAGACAATAGTGATCTCGCAATGAAGGGCATTCTAATCCATTGGAAACATGCCCGAGTTGCGCCCAAATTGATCACGGTCCCCAAATCGCCCATGCAAAACCCGGCCCAGATCACGTCCAACATAACAGCCATAGCTGTTTTGATTCGATTTTAGAGATTCTTCCCGACCTAGCGCTCGTCCGCGCTTGTAATCGTAGCTCTTTCATGGCGTCAGGTCTTATCGAAAATGCCTGGTCAGCCTTGTCTATTGCCGAGTAGCCTTGCGGACACCCAGTATCAGCCGCCCTCGAAAAAGTTTGCAGGAAAGATCCTGAGAATTCAGATAAACATTGAAAGACTTCCTCCTGAACTTTTGCTTCTGTCTCATCAAAGTTTTGGTGCTGAATCATCAAAGCGAAGCATATCAGCCTTGACACATCCGCGGCGGCTTAAAACTTTCTTCCAAAGGTATTCGGATTTGAGTTCCACAGCCCTCTTCTCTCCGCCTGCTGAAGTCTGAATGGAACCCAAGCCAAAGCTCACGATTACGGCAATCTACCAATTTGTGGGTGGCAGGGTCCTGAGGACAAGGTGGTAAAACTCGCCCAACTTCTTGTGATCGAGTCTTAATCCAAGGCTTAGGCAACGGCCAGTCAGAGGAGTGTAGAAGTTTAGCAGTCCCCAATGCAGCATCTGAGTCCCACTGCTGACTCTCGTCGCCCAGAAACGCCTCCTGATTTTCTCTGAATGTGGGGGTCAAGGAATCATAGATCTTGTGAGGTAAGACCGTGGCGGTATCCTGGTACAGATCATTGACGAGCTCCATATCAGCTTTGTCTTCGCCTGCCATTCCTACCTTCTCCAACCAGCCATAGTCATGGACGGAAGGCTGAATAAGCATGACTTGAGAGTTTAATTTCGGCGGGGTTTCCCAATAAGATCGTGGCATTGCTACGGGTGTTGGGGGCAAGAAAAAGAGCTCCTCCATGGCTGCGAGGACTGTGGAGTCTGAGTCGAGGTGGAGAACTCGATCGTATTCACTTTGGTTGAAGGCGAGGAGCTTCGTGAAGCTTTCGGCCCAGGGCTCTGATCTGGGCGCCAGTCCAAAGTATTAAGGGATCATGACTGGGCTTCACCTGCCGTGTAGTATATCTCTGCGCTGGACTTCAATGGGTTTCAATCTCGCACCACACTCGTCGCGCGCCTTGTGTAAAAGTTTGCTGCCGACATTTTTACCATCTGGGTTCATGTGCGATGGAAAGCGATCAGCCTTGCTGCCGAGGGTATGCAGACGCTCAATTAGCATCACTGAATTTCAGAGGTACGGGCTTGTAGTCACGTATTGGACTACGCAAATCTAAACCAGTCAATGTCGTCATGGTAGACGTTTTTGGAAGCTTCTGGCGTGAGACTGTTGAGATTTTCCCGTAGCAACTGCAAATCTCCAAAAGCGAAGAAGGTGCCAGATAGGAATAAGAGCAGTGCCGAAAGACGATTCAAGCACGAAAGCGCGATATTTGCAGCAATTTGGGATGGAGGAGAAGCTTCGGACGCGGGAATTATGCGTGGTTGGAATGCTACTATCCCAGCGGCACTCATCGCTATTTATGCAGGTCTCCACATCCACAAACTATACTCAAGGAAGCGTCATCAGCAGACACAAACGGGAACATGATCAAGGATGTTTTACAGCATATGTGACAGTCGTGGTTCCGTCTAGCAAAAAACGATACATTCGGCTAGCGGACTGGCGAGCCAGTTCAGTACCTCACCGGCACGAATAAATAAGGCTCTGGAAGTCTCTGAGATGTATTTTGAGACTACAATTGAAGACCTACCAGTAGGTTGTTAGTACAGCTGGGCAACTGCCCCCTTCTATGAGTCAGCCTCAGGCAATGTCTAGTCGCCATCGTTCCTCTATAAAATGCGCCAGGATTCATGGCATCCTACCGCAGGGTTCATGTATTGTCTTGCTGCGCAACCGCCATAGATGTGTCTTGCCAGATAGAGTCTACATGCCGATTCTTATCAGTCGTTCTGGACACGAACGTAGGCAAATGATACCATTCGCGTGGGCTGTAATAGTGCGAGCTGCCATAGATACATGCTCGGTCGATTGCATCCAGATTTGTTTTTTGAAATCAAAGCCTTTGGTGCTCGCCCTGTACGCTTTTGCTTTGGCATCAAATATGGCTCTCATTAATTCCCAGATGCAATACTGGTATAGCATACACGACAGCATCGAACAATACTCAAATTAGCTCCAGTATGTTGAAAGACATTCCGTTCTGAGTACATGTAGACACAAGTGAATGGATTGCTTCATGGGAAAATTCTCGAACCAAGTTCGTTGCTCGAAAGGTGATTGTCGTAGACTTGACCCAAGACAGAAAGTGTCGCGGCGATCTCAGCCACCGATGACGCTTTACAGCTGAATGCGAGGGTCACCTCTTACAGAAGAGCTGCTTATTCTCACAAACACACAGAATACTTTGCATTGTTCCGACTGTAAAATGATGACCTTCTCAATTGAAGCAGCTCAAATTTCTACCCAATGAGCCAATACATATCTTCATTCCTGATTGAACCCGTTGTTCGTCAAGCCCGGCGATTTTCACGCCCAACCAACGAACCTCTGAACGACGATATCCGAGCAAGACCTTCACTTCAGAGCTATGAAGCATCATCGCATAGTGATGTACTGGCAGCAGCAGAGGAGCCTGTGCATGAAGAGTTATCACACATGAGGATCAGTATCGATGGCCTTCCAACGAGCGTCACTGGGGACCAGCCGGTGGTATCGCCTACATCTCTTGAAGAGAATGGTGAGTTGCAGGCTTGGCAAGATGGGCAAACGGACGCAACTCCACTTCGATTGGTAGAAACTGAGAACCTTGAGCCGGAAGTGAATGCGCGAAGATACACCGTAGCCGCTACAGAAGACACCTCGAGCAACCCACTTTATGGAGTACAAGACGGTTTCAGATCTACCACATCTTCTATCAGCACCTCACATCAATCGATGATGGATTCACACATGTTATCGGCAGATCCCTCAGTACGGGCTTCTAGGAGCAATACCCAAGATTCTCGAGGTCGTGGTGATAGCCAGGGCAGTCGAGTAGGCGATGCAGCTTTGCCAGCAGATGATGGAATGGGCCACATGAGAAAACAAATCATTGCAATTCAAAGGACGAACAGCTCAAGCGAAGAGAAGGCAAGACTGGTCCATGGTCTGATGACCGAGAAGCACAATTCGTCACAGCAGAATCTGCACGCATCTCACCTATCCAGGGCCCAGTCGCCTGGAAGCATGCACAGCTCAGACCGACCTTTCACGCCTTCTTCACCCAAGTCTGTGGACAGCTTGGGGCGAACAGTATCACCTCCGACATCCTCCTCATCCAATGCCGTTCCGACGAACCCTTTCCAATTATCACCTGAGGACCTGAAGCCTACGTACCACCATACATCGTCTAATGACCCGAAGAATGGCGACAACGAGGGGTCATCTATGGAAGTGGAAGAGGTCTCAAAAGCCTTGGGATGTGAACATTACAAGCGGAACATCAAATTACAATGCTCAGCCTGCAACCGATGGTACACCTGTCGCTTCTGCCACGATGCAGTGGAAGACCACATGTTGAACCGACGAGAAACCAAAAACATGCTATGCATGCTCTGTGGCTGCGCACAGCCAGCATCAGAAGAATGTGCCCTTTGCAGCGAGCGTGGAGCGTGGTACTATTGCGATGTATGCAAGCTATGGGATGATGACAATCAGAAGAGTATCTATCACTGCAATGACTGTGGTATTTGCCGAGTTGGTCAAGGGTTGGGCAAGGATTTTTTCCATTGCAAGGTGATCGAAATCGAAGCCATGGACTTATAAGCTATGCTAACGTACTCAGACCTGTAGCGTTTGCATGTCAGTATCCATTCAAGACACCCATCGCTGCATCGAGCGCTCGACAGATTGCGATTGCCCCATCTGCGGCGAATACATGTTCACATCGCCCCAGACAGTAGTCTTTATGCGATGCGGCCACAGCATACACCATCGATGCTACTACGAACACATGAAGAGCTCTTATCGGTGCCCAATTTGCAGCAGAAGTATTGTCAACATGGAATGGCAGTTCAGGCATCTGGAACGAGCAATCGAAACCCAGCCAATGCCGCCCGAATTCCAAGATACTAGAGCATGGGTCTACTGCAATGATTGCAATGCCAAAACTTCGGTCAGGTATCATTGGCTGGGTCTGAAGTGTGCTGTGTAAGCTTCTGTCCGACGATTAAGGATGACAGGCAGCTAATGCATGCAGTTGTGATTCGTACAATACTGCGCAGCTCCAAATATTGAGTGGTCCTAATCCAGCACCCGATGCAGAGGCAGTAGGCGCTGATCCAAGCGCGGGGGATTTTACTGAGATCTCGAGATCTAATTCGCGTGGTAGGTCTAGACGAATGACTGAGCTCTCCCAACGACCCACAACGTCAGCTCCACCTCCGGCCACATTACAAGGCTTGCTTGAGCGGAGTGCCTGGCCAGATGTGCATGCTCGCAACGCACATTCGGTCGCACCAAACACGGTACCCTTCCCCCTTCTCTATCCGCTGGGAAATCAAAGCGACGGGGAACGTTCCATGGACGGCGATGAGGACGGATCGCAAATGGAATTTTGGGGTGGGGAGAGCCCCAGAGCGCGACATGCCTCGCCACGGCCGGAACATGAGATGGCTATCGATGGCAGTAGTGAAGAGGAGGATGACGATGACAGCGAGGATGAAGATATGAGCGATGACGTAGAAGACGATGAAACGGACGACTATAATCGGATGGAAATATTTGGGCATAGGTAATGGAATATCAGACATTTATTTCTTCGACTAGGGTTTGATTTGCTCTTACGGTAATTATACCCCCTGGTGCAACGGGAGAAGCAGCATGGTTTGTAGCATTTACGCATTGCATTGATATGTTTTCGGTAATGGCCAAAAGTTCACTTTTGAAAACCCAGCCTTTGCCTTTCTGAGACGCCTCTACTAATCGATCTAGCATCGGACTGCCTGTTCGTGCAGATCTTTTCGCCTCCCATTGTCAATAAGTCGCATGCATCCGTAGACCCAGGTGCACAGCAAGAAGATTCTCGTTACTTCCGCTCCGTCTGTGGGCACACAACGAAGTATACGATCCAATTGGACCCTCTTTGCCATATCACTTACAGATACCAAAATAGCAGTGGTGGCCATTGGGCATCTTCGGCATGGACTGATATGCATAAGTGACACAGAGCAGCATTATGCGCAAAAGCTTAGTCATGGTACCTTGATACCTGCGCTATCACTGCACAAGTGCAAAGGAGGACAAGGTTGGTCTGAGCAAACAAGTTTTCTTTAGCTGTATTCCGTTTGTCGTCTCCTTTATATTGCACTAGCCGCCGCAAAAATTGCGAAGAATCGTGTGACCTTCGCCACTACAAACGCGGCCCTTCGGTTGAACGAGTGGTATGAAGCAGTATTGGTTGCACAAATGGAGATTCCGAGGCTATAAAAAAAGCTGTCGAGTCCTTTCCTTCTGCTTTCCATGCACAGACCACTTGGCCTCGAACTAAATATACTGATAACATAGGCACCTTCAGGCTCCAATAACACGATAGCTCGAGCATAGGGGTCGCTGACAGCTAAATCGCATAGGTGACCAGATCACGAGGGTAGGTGAGTGCAGGCTTCAACTAGAGCTACGTTCGTGCTTGCATGTCCTGGTATCACTTTGAGTGGCTAACTTCGGCGCAGAGACTTACTGGATCCCTCACTTCTATTACGCTCACTCTGGCACCCAGCGCCCTCCTTTGCGACCACCCCCGACAAAATCCTTCCTACGAAGAAGCTATCCATGCCTTTGCGCTTGCTGAATTAGCCGAGCAACAATGTGCGCAACGGCCATTCTTTCGGAAATGCGGAGCGTCATTGTGAGTACCCACGATTCGGAGACGGAGATGGATGGTGACCAAGACCCTCGTCTTGGCCAGCGTGGGTTCGTTAACGGAAGCGATGATACAGAGCTACACCCTCCGAGGACAGCTGCAAGCCAGACCTTGCATGATGGGGAGTCTTTGCCACGCTCCCATAAACGAGGAGGCTCTCCGAGTCTTGATGAAACTGCAAGCCCTCGTAAATACTCAAAGAAGTAGCTACCAACGGACTGAGACATCAGCCGCAGTCCGAGACGGAAGACTTTCGCAATCCTTCGGAACACAGTACCCAGAGTATGGCGATAGACTACACCAATCAAGCAGATTCGCAAGTAGAGCATGGAATGCAAGCCAATGAAGACGGAGGTCAACTGGGCGAGAACGGGCCTCCATTCACTCAGCCAAAGAAGCTTACTAAAGGTGAGCGTCTCCACGGTTCATGGAAAGACCTGAGCGTACCACACTCTGCGTCACACCAGCTTTTACACGAAACTCACGAATCTGACTGGACGGCAGATTCTATGTCCGATTTTAAGGCGGTGCAGCTGCTACTGAATCTCAGCTCCAACGGTGCTCACGAGAATGATAACAAGGATTTCCCGAATCTTTCTGAGAGTAATAGGGCCACATCAACACTAGAAGCTCTAGGCTCCGAATTCGTAAAGAATAGTAAGCGAAAGACTGATCAAATCGCCGCTTCTGGGCCATCTGCCACCGAAGCAATTTCCAAATCTACTCAACAAGACATGGCCATGAACGATTCCTCCGACCATGCTATCAGCCAGTCTCCCAGCCCTATCAACGAGACTGTCAACCCTAGATTCAAACAGATAAGCATTTCAGAACAGGAGCCTCATACCCCGGCTGCAGAGGGCGAGGACCGAGCTTCCAAGTATTCGAAGCCCCAATCGGCAGTCGAGCCCGTTGCACCCATGCCTGCGCCAAAGGATTCGAAGACCATACATAAATGGGCTACACATAATGACATGAGGCCCTACGACGTTGCCATGAAAATCCATGAGGGAAGAATAGCGGAGCTTGATGACCCAGCAAAAGCAGTCGCAGAAGAGGCATACAACGATGGATACCGATACTGGACTCTTTCAGAATATAAAGTATTACTCACCGAGAAAGGACAGGGGAAATCATGGCAGGACATTGCTAAGGAGTTGCCGGGCCGTGATGCCGATGAATGCCGCAACCGGTGGGAGAAGAAGGACACAATAAGGGTTCCCGATGCCGACGGCAGACATCCTCATTGGCACAAGGAAGAGGAAGACATTCTTCAGCAGCTTAGAAGTGCAGGTCTCAATTTTGAGGCGATAGCAAAGAAGCTTCCAGCTCGGAGCGCTGCCGGCTGCAAAACGCGGTGGAAGGAGAAGTTTGAATCTCCGCGAAAGCCGGAGCCGAAAAGCTGGGTCGAGGAAGAAGCAAATAGGAAACCATGGACCGAGAAAGAAGACAAACAGCTCAAGAAGCTTCGAAAGGATGGTTGGAGCTGGAAACAGATTGCGTTGAAGCTCGGAGCTCGAAGCAAGAAGGTATATCAGGAGCGCTGGAAAGAGCTTGATTACCGAAAGCGCGGACCTCAGCCTCCATCGGAGGACTCGAACGCCCCTGCTCTGAGGCACGAGGCTCCTTCCCCAAATCCCTCACCAGTTCCCCCCTCAGATATTCGCGACTATGCCGACCCCCAAGCCCCTCCCAGGCCGATTGAAGGGTCACACGGGACTTCCATTAGAGACGCTGAATACCCGCAGGCAGATGGCTCCTTCTCGAGACCAAGTATAAATAACTATACTTCCGTACAAGGCCCTCAATCGATCTATACTCTAGGGAAATACGCCCAAGGTTTCCGAGCCCATCGCGACCGATCGACGCCGAGTGGCTATGATATGACTCTTCCTCGGGACGCTCCACGTCAGCAATACACGCTACCACCCATACAGACACTGGAGTACCCGCACAGCGCGCCTCCACTGCACACAGGGGCGATCTATCTTCACAATCATGAGTACTATCCTGATGACCCTCGACGGGCACTAGACAGCGAATGCATGCACCGGGGTTCTAGGTCGGCTGTGGAGCCAAGACTCTCTCATGCTCCTGCTCCTGTTCAGCAACGGGCCTTACCACAACAAAACGAACAACATCTCGTCCTCTATCGACGGGAAGGCAACGGCTGGCAAGTGACGGAATTGGTTGATCCGATTCACCAATGTTCCCCACGAGGTCAAGCACCGCAGACTCATAATCAATTTGTTGCTCAATTGGACGCATATCCGACAGATAATGATGTGATCTTTCGACGAGATTTGCCTTCTCAGCCTCAACCTTACCAACCCCAATACACGCCATCATCAGTCAAGTACTACTCGATACCCCACGCATCGAATGACACCCGTGATCATGCCCGGGAACCTCATCAGGGGCGAGTCGTTCAGGCTGCTAATCCTAATCTCAACTACCACGCCACCGGGATCCTTCATCATGTCAAAGATCCCGGCAGCTCCATTACCAACCACAATACATCTCAGACGACAAGGGCAATGACCAGAAGCGAATACAATCTAGGCGATCCAAGATTCCCGAGATTCAATGGCCCTAGACAACCCTTCATGACAATTGGATCGAGGCCTTGCACACCAACGCAGTGCCCGAGAACGTCGGAATCCTCTCCTCGTAGGTTAACCAATCCACCGGAGTCTGCCTCAAGATCACCGAACCCCCACCGCAAAAAGCCTACCTTTGGAACTTACGAATCAGCTACTCGAGTCTCCGGACACGGTACCGAATCCTCTCCGCATAAATTTGAAATTCCTGACTTGAAGGACTCGACATCATCAGCACTTCCCCACGAGCACGATGGTGGTCCTCGATCGATTTATCATCGTAGTGACAATAAGACTCAATGTGGCTGATCCTTTCCAAAACGTCTTGCGCCTTCGAATTTCCCAGGCTCAGGAGAGCGAAGTTGCCACTTCGCTGAAGCTAATCAATATTTCAGTGTTGTATGCCACCATCTGTACTCTGTGAGTCCAGGGTGTGGATATCTAGGCCCGCGCCAGCCATTCTTTTGTGTGTTTCATTTTTCTTGCTATTGCCTGATCGTATGCTTTGGATTGGGATTATGGGGATCGATTGTGGACAGGTACCAATACCGAGGCCTTCAACAGATTGACTCGATCCCAGCGACAGCGGAGACCAATACGTGTATTTAAACAAATCGAAAAACATTAGAAAAGGAGATGGCATGCCAGGGAGTTCGAGTGACTTTGTAGTTCTTGAAGCGATTATGCGGTGCTTTCTATTAGATAACAAGCACCCATCCTTACGCCAGTCCAACTCCCCAAACGTATGGGTACGTCTAGTTACTCCTCCCCTTCTAGTAGGGTATTCCTAAACGGATCCGCCCTCCCCTCATCCAACAGCTGTATCTTCCTCCCGTCCTCCGTCTCCAAACTCCACTCCTTCGTCTCGAACTACAAATGGGGATCAGCATATTCCTCTCATAACCCCGGGGTAGAGGCACGACTCACCTTCCCCATCCTCCCCCTCCTCTCACTCTTAAACCTCATTACCCCCCTCCCCGTCGTCCCCTTAACCCCAAACTTAATATCAACCCTCCCATGCAACTGATTCATCTCGCCCCAGATCCAGGGCCACATATCCCGAAAATAGATCTCTTCCCCAAGCTCCCTCTTTCCCAATTCACTAGTCCTTAACGCATAAAGCGTGGATGCTACGATTGAGGAAGAGGATTTCTGGTAGTTGAAGATGCCGAGGGCGGAAATGGTTATGAGGATTATGAAAATCGGCATGGTGCGGGCCCAGATGTGCCAGGAAGGGGTTACGGTGGGGAGGGCGCGATCAGAGCGGCGCGTCATTAGGGGGCCTGAGCTGGGGCCGGGGGCGGCGATGAGGGTGCGTCTCGTTGTCGGTTGGAATCTAGCGACTGGGAGGGGAGGGTGGTACAGGCATTGTTGGCGGATAGGAGAAGACGCTTGCCGGGGGCATCGGAGGGAGAAGCGATTCCATGGGGGCATTTTGTTGTTGATATCGAGCGATTGCGGAGCTGTGAGTGGTTGTAGAAGTGGTGATGTTTGGTCGAGACTGACAAGTGCTAGCGGCGGAGAGAAGGTCGAGGCGAGCCGTTAGAGAGAGGGGCTAGCTCTTTGCAAGCTGTTAAGAGCCTTTTCAATACAATATGGCCGCTACCAGGTTACGGAAGACATTCCAATACCCGGCGGACAATAGTGAAGAGGATGAAGAGCCAAGAGACATGGACGAAGAGGGTGGGCAAATCTACCGCGGATCGCGAAGGCTTTCTACTGATACGGCCCCTCAGAGCAGGAGAAATTGATCAAGAAGCTCAGAGAAGAGGACGATGAGCGCAATGAGGAGTGGAAGGTATGTATCCTAACCACCAAACACCTGGGCCTCTAGCTGATCCGAGCAGCGCACTTTTCTCGCCATCCCCACCGTCGCAGGAACTTCCTACTTACCAGCCTTGATCATGTCCCGCCTAATCCAAGCCAAGCTCCTTAGTCTCCTCAGTATGACTTCACTCATAGCGACAGCATACATCCTTGTCTTTGTACCCAACACGAAGCCCCAATGGTCGAAAGGCGCAAAGCCCAAACATCAATCACAGGCGGCCCTTGGACCAATCAAGAAGTATATAGCACAACTCAATGCTGGACTGAGCTTCTTCATCTCTCTCAATGCCCTAGCTTTCAAGGACAAGAAGGGCGTGCATGAAGGCTTCTGGGTGCTGCTGCTGTTGCCTCTTGGTAAGATCATGAAGCCCGCTAAGGTTCGTCCGAGCTGACTGTTCGATAGTGTCTTTCACCATCATAACACTTGCCAGGCGTCTGATGCTTTCAGTGGATGTAGATGAGCTGGAGGATCTGAAGTATAGATACAAAGGAGCCTAGGAGTTGTCGTAGATCCTTAGATCCATTCTCAAGTCCCTTCGTTTTTCTCGGCTGTTAGAGCTGGCTATGACGTCCGGCTTGCAAGGATGTCTCGTAATTCTTCCCTTGAGATAAACCTTGTAGGCAAGCACATGCCCATGCTCTCATTGAGCATCTTCAACGTAATCTCAAAGTGCCCCAAAGCAGCCTTGCTCTGCTGCTTCTTCCTAGCCATAATCTTAGGAGACTGACTGAATTCTAGTCAGCACAATGCCGTTCCATTGGTAGATTTCGTACGCACTCTCCTTGAAATATCCTACTCCTAGCCTCCCACCACCACGTATGGAGCAAATTCTTCAGAATTCGATGCTCTAGCCCCTTTTCTTTGGCAGCGCATTGTAGGAAGGTGCGGGTGTTCTCGATCGCCTGAGCATTGAAATCTGCTGCGACTCCTGCGCGGTAGGAGTTCTCGATCAGGGTCTTCAAGGTGTAGCGTGATGGCGTTGCATATTGTACGGCATGGAGTCCTTGCCGGTATAGGCCACGGTAGGACCTAACTACCTCTTGAGTACTGGCGCGCATAGGAAGCTTGGAATTGTGTTAGTTGAGTGGTGGAAAGGATACGTTATACACATGAACAATCCGTTGGTACGGATTATTACGTACTGACATAACGAATGTATCGTTCAGCGTAGGCGTTTACTTTATCATACCATTGGCCAGCATTTGGAGCGGGACCGATGCACTTCCACGCTCTAATTGAAAAAGTGGTGGCTCGGTTTTAGAAAGGACAAAAAAAGGTGTCGATGTTGGTGGAGGCGGCGCTAGAAGCACCGACTCTCACGATGATCAAGATAACTGGACAACGATAGATTTTCAAATAAAGTACTCGATGATAAAGCTCTAGAGAAATTTTTAATCCCTTTTTTTTCACCTAGCTCAAGACTGTAAAAATCCTCGTTGTAGAGCTAGAGCTGGTAGAGGTTGAAAGCCTACTTCTTCCACGGCTAGTGAGTTTTAGACGATCAATGTTGGATCCATAAAACAGAAGACTTGATTAAGTTAGCGCCGTCCTTTTGATAAATATCTAACGATCTTGCTTGCGCATCTTCTCTTACTCGTCCATTCGAACCATCAATTGTCCTGCAATCTTCTGCCTCGTTGTTATCCGGATGGCTACAAAAGCCTGCCACAGCTGCTTGCAGCTCCCTCCCTCCTTTCTCCTCCCCCGAGCAGCCTTTGATTCCGCCCCAAAACGCGGCATTAAATCAATTTCTACGCCTCGGGAAAATCGTTTCAGAAAGGGAGACAGCCTACCGCGACCTCTAGGAGCTTCCACAGCAGCCGCCCTCGAGCGAAAAGAATATACTACACCTCTGCGAACGGGAGCGGTAGGGACCAAGAAGGGGATGTCCGCCCTCTACGATGTAGAGACTGGGCGCCGCTATGCCTGCACAATTGTTCAGATGGATCGAGTCCAAGTGGTTGCACACAAAACAAGACAGAAGAATGGATATTTCGCAGTACAAGTAGGATCTGGCTGGAAGCATCCAAGCAACGTGACGCGCCCTCTACTAGGTCACTACGCCGAGCATGGCGTGAGCCCCAAACGGCATCTGGTAGAGTTCAAGGTCAAGGATGAGAAAGGGCTATTGGGTATTGGAGAGATGATAGGTCCTGGGTGGTTCCAAGAAGGGCAATATGTGGATGCTAGGGCGAATTCGAGAGGGATGGGTTTTGCTGGTGGTATGAAGAGACATGGGTTTAAGGGGCAGGGGGCGTCGCATGGTGTGTCGTTGACGCATCGATCTATGGGTTCAGCTGGGCAGTCTCAGGGTGGTGGATCTAGGGTATTACCTGGGAAGAAGATGCCAGGAAGGATGGGGAATCATCAGGTTACTACCCAGAATGTGAAGGTTATGAAGGTGGATGATGAGAAGGGGATTGTTGTGCTGAATGGTGCGTTTTCGCAGATGTTCTATGATTGCTATGGTCCTGACGAGATTTAGGTTGCATACCAGGCCCTGATGGGTGTCTAGTCCAGCTATCGGACGCTATAAAGAAGCCCTGGCCAGAGATACCCCTAATGACATCGGAAGCACAGTCGGTCGCGGAACCACTGAGGGGGACTATTTGATATACATGTCGCCTTTTATATCGTCACAAAGAGAGCCGACATGCTCCGATCCAGTATGGAGCCTTGCAAAGATTGGCAAGGTTGCGCGAGGGTTTGAAACCGCAGCAGATTGGGTTTGCACCGCCAATGGCGTTCCACAAGACCAAAGCCATTAATAAGTAGGATCCAAACTTCGTAATAGATTGGGCTTGAAAAATCTTCAAGACGGCCGAGATGGTTTTTGGCCACTTCGTCGAACGCAGGGAAACATCACTGAGGTCCCTGCATGTAGCATAGTCATAGCGCGATTATGAGTACTTCATGACTGATAATTAGACCAGTCCCTGGAGACACGATAGTGCTAATTTACGTCAAGGAAGCTCGGTGTCAATGAAGAGAACAATCGAATGCTTCAAGTACAGAAGATCTACATCCAGAGTTTCTTAGAAGGTAGAAAGGTTGTGAAGTAGAAATGTTCTATTCCCGTCTTTGCCGAGCCCAAACGGGTAAGGTTCATTTTAAGATTACCCTCTCTCATCCAATAATTCCTCTTGACTGCTCGAGCGCACTTCTTCTCTACCATAACCTCGCCGCCAATACCTCGCCAGCACATTCAATAATTCGCAGACTGGATTTGGATCAAGTCTGCTCTTTCCAGCGGTGACCGGAGGGCGCGTTCGCTATTGCTTCGTTGGTCGTTCAGCCCTAGGCTGAGCTGAGTGTTTCGGAAGGGGAGAAGGGGTGGCAGGCCTCACCTCGTACAAAGCAGTCCGTCTCACGAGAGCAGTCGCGAGCGTCAACATTAACCATCATTACAATCAGATCTTGACATTCGTTTATCATCAACATCTCAAGGACGCATTGAGTTGCTGTCTCTCAACCTACACCTACTCGCTCGCCATCGATTCGGTGCCATCTCCGTTCGTTTAGTCACTACGACAATTTCTCCACATCATGGCCGCCGCCCCCGCTTCTAATGGCACAGGTAAAACAGATTCCAAGCAATTCTCGTCAGATGTACTGACTGATTATCAACAGTGCCTGGCTTCACATCACCCAAACCAGTTGCCAGTACGCCACAGGCAGCTACTACCAGTGCCTTTATCGTTGACACTACAACCGGCACCTCGGTCTCATTCTTTTCGCAAACTGCTGCATTTGCTTCACCCTCGTCTACATCTACAGTAATTGAGCCCCCAGCCGTTGTTCAAGTGACCGAAACTGCACCTGGCACGACACATGTTCTTACTTCTATACAAGCTGCTGGCGCCACGGACACAGCAGGCAATGTAGCTACAGCACCGTCAACGATCCTCATCACGTCCACTCAGACGCCTCGAGTGTTTCCAACAGACACTACCATGCACACCTCAAGCTCTAAATCATCATCCTCCTCGTCCAGCTCAGCTGCACTTGCAACCGCAGGCGCTAATTCGTCGTCGAGCTCTGGCCTCTCTGCGGGCGGCAAGATCGCCGTGGCTGTTGTCGTACCCGTAGTTGCCGTTGCCCTGATAGTGCTCGCAGCTCTCTTCTTATGGCGGAGACGGAAACAGCGAAAAGACGCTGAGGAGCTCCGAAGGAAGGAGGTTGAAGAATATGGATTCAACCCAAACAATGACCCTACGCTGCCCGTTGTTGGAGGCGCAAGCGCCGCTGGTGACGATCCTTCTGAGATGACAGAGACGGATGGCGCTGGTTACCGTGGCTGGGGAACCACTTCCACGGCTCGAAAGCCATCTACAAATCTTTCCAACGGCAATGGAGCCATTGGCGTGGCGAGGTCTACCAGCAACAGTGATAACGGACGCTACAACAGCAGCTCACCAACTGCTGGAACCAACAAAAGCTCTGACGTACAATCTGGCGATCCTCTGGTTGGAAGCCCACCCAATGGTCGCCCACTGACTGCCGACTCAGAGACCATTGGAGCCCTTGGTGCCGTTCCTTCGAACGGCAACAACCGCCAGGATATTCACAGAGGACCTTCGAATGCCTCTTCGGCATATTCTGGAGCACACAGATCCGATACTTCTGGGGAAGGGGCTGTTCCAGGAGGTGCTCCTGGTCAGCAATACTACAACGACGGCATGTTCTACGACGAAGGTATGCCACAGCACGGCCCATACGGAGACGGAAGCTACGGGGGCGGTCAACCCGTCGTTCGAGATGTATCGGCTCGAAGGAACACACGGATCGAAAACCCCTCAGTCATTCCTCACCAAGGTACCGCTGGGATTGCACAGAACTTCTAGTCGGACTATCATTTACGGCTGTCACGGCGTTCTGGGTACGCTCAGGGGACTCGTCACATTGATACCATTCATTTGCCACTACTACCATCACTATCTATAATATCATTCTCGCATCGGTTCCTTGCCGCGGCAGAGATACATTTCAGATGGACCGAATTTCGTGCAGGCTCTCTTGGAACGGTGAATTTCCCTCCTATATGCACATTGCAAAAGTCGTCTCTCATTGTACATTTTCTTTTTGAGTCTTGCCGTTGTATTAACGGGTGGGAAAATAGGTAGATTGGGTTCGGAAATGACCTACGTCCTATATGGGACTATGTATATAGTAGGAAAATAATCCGCTGCTCAACAGTAATTCACCACGATTCCCAAACCTGCCGGCCAAAGTGCTATAATTGTAACCATTCAAGCTTTTCGCACACTTTATATAGACAGGACGTTCTGGAAGCTGGCTAAAGTCTGGCTAAAGCTGGCTAAAAGGAAGTGAAATTAAAAGTAAAGTACTTTTTGCTAGACCTCCCATGTGCGGATAAAAAGGCCAAGAAACCCGTAACCCGTGCTTGCATTTGCTGGAATGATTGGATACGCCCTTTGATAGAAGTACTCGTATGTACCTTATTCAACGCATCAGCAAAAGTATGTCAGAGCAGTCAAACTGCCCCGCATCAAGAGCAGGAGGGGTAAAGATGGAGCTCGGATCCAACGCTTACCTGGGGTAGCAAAATTGAAGCTTTTGAAGGACAAAGTAAGGATAACCTGGGTCCTTAAGCGCAGTCATCTTCCTGCAAGTAAAGTGCGGCCTTGCTTACCTAGGGGTTATCACTGTCCTTGTCATTGGTTCTTCCATATCTTCGCCTGCTCATTCTTAAATATGGCGTCAAAGATCTTAGGCTAGAACTGCGCTTCCTCGTTCTCTTCCTGTAACCTCCTTTTGACTACACATCTTCTGCCACTTCCCGCAAGTCAAGCCCACCTTCAACAACCATGTACGTGCAGCATTTCACTTGTCCTTCGTCATCCATACGCTTCTTCGCTGGTGTAGCATCGACTTTGGAAACACGATATCAGGCCTGACTCCGAATCCGGCCTTCAGGAAGTTCGGCAAGCATCTACAGAAACGACAGCTAGACATCCCCGAGTACGCTGCAAGCTTTGTCAACTACAAGGCTCTCAAAAAGGTTAAGAAGGATTTTCCAGTCACGATGGCTTACTGCTAACGCTGAAGTAGCTCATCAAGCAGCTGAGCGCTACACCAAACCTCCTCCCTCAGAATGCCACGCACCCACCCCCGGAAACGCTGGACCCTCAGGCTTCGCTCCAAGCAAATAAAGCTACCTTCTTTTTCAGACTGGTACGACCCTCCTCTCCGAAGACGTTGTTTTCTGCTGCATACTAACAGCCCTGGCAAGGAACGAGAGCTTGAGAAAGTCAATGCATTCTACCTTCAAAAGGAGGCCGAGGTTTGCTTCAATCCAACAACTTTGACAGAGAGACCACTGAACTCTACATAGCTCAAGCTCCGCCTCAAGACTCTTTTGGACAAGAAGAGAGTGATGCAAGCAAGAAGTGCAACAACCTCTAAGATATCCGCAAGCTTCATCACTCTTGAAGAAGGCTTTCAACAGTTCGGGAACGACCTGAACAAGCTGCAGGTCAGTATATCTGGACGTTTTCAGCATCTTGGAAATGCTAACGGCCATTCAGCAATTCATTGAGCTCAATGCTACGGCGTTCTCTAAGATTCTCAAGAAAGTGCGTAACAAGCTATACCCACGATGTTTTATTCAAGCTAACTTGCGATAGTGGGATAAAACTTCGAAGGTCCGCCTTTTCGACTTTGCATCTCTCAGCTTCGGCTGACTCCTTTCATAGTCCCGGACCAAAGAGCTCTACCTATCGCGTGCGGTCGAAGTCCAACCATGTTTCAATCGCGACGTCATCAGCGATCTTTCAGACCAAGCCACGACCAATCTACTCGAGCTCGGCGCCTGGGCTGAGGGCGAGAAGGTCCAGTACGACTCAAGCAGGCCTGCCGAGCATACCGTGACAGGTCAATCCATTGGCACAGATAATAGCGATACAGACTCCCAGATACTACAAGCTGCAAATGCCGGGACCCGAGTCGTGCTCCAAGATTGGATACTCAGACTAAGAGATTCGCCCGATGCTCGAGAGAGATTCACGCGGATATTCTTGGCCGCTATCACGGAAGCTCCTGAGGATACACTGGATGTTCTGCTACAGAGTGGTTTGGTGGATTTACATGCTGAAGATGAGATCAACGAGAGGAACTGCCTTCATGAAGCCGCTATCTCTGGTCGAAGTTTAGTGATGGAAGTCGCCCTGCGACAAAACGTTGACGTACGGAGAGTGGATGTGTACGGAAGGACTCCTCTCCACTACGCTTGTATGTATGGTCGGATTGTCCTGGCCAAAGCCTTACTGCAACATGGACCCAGGACCATCGACAACCTCGATCACGACAAATTCACACCTCTCATACATGCCATTGTTCATCACGAGCTAGACTGCGCACAACAGCTCTTAGCATATGGTGCTCGCATAGATCCTGAGACCGAGTCGGATCACGTCCCTCTAAACTTAGCATGCCAATATGGTTCAATCATGATAGCGAACCTTTTACTTGAGAAGCATGCAAAATTGTTGCCAGATGCAGAAGGTCTTTATCCGCAGCATCTGGTCGCGCGAACGGGCCAGAGCCCAGATACGCTTTTGATGTTGGAACGCTATGGCGCAGATCTGGACCAGCGCGACAAGCTCTACCAGTGGACTCCACTATTTCATGCGGCCTCAGAAGGGCGTGTGGACTGCATTCGAATCCTCCTCGAACGAGGCGTGGATGTGCAGATCTTGGACGAGAAGGGTTTTTCTGCCATGTATTATGCAACATGGGAAGGCCACATGCAGTGCATGAAGCTCCTCAGTTCTACCGACGCTGGAATCGTAGACGTTCCACGAGCCACCACGCAACATGTCATGGTCTCTCTGCTGCCAACGAGTGCGGTTCCTGCTCCTCTGGACGCTGATGGTATCCCGGACTTGTCTCTTCCACCTCCCATTATCCCACTCCGTCGCTACGGTCATAATTTCCTAGACAGCAAGACATTCATACAACTGAGCTTCGAAGCCACAAATTCGGAAGCCATAGTGTTCTACCATGACAGCAAATACCCAGCAGCTCGCCTCACAATCTCGTCCAAATCCTCCGATATAATACCGCGGAACATCATGCTTCCAATACAAGAAGACTTCAAGATCATCTCGTTCCAAATAGACAGCCTAGAGTCCTTCGCCATCGACTTTGATATCTTCCCTACTTTCGGATCCAAAATTATCGCCAAGAGTGTGGCCTTGCCTAGCCTTTTCAGCGCTATAGCGAACAGCTCTGGTTCGTGTTGCCTACCACTTTTCGATCCACGATTACGAGCTATCGGCCAGATCAGCTTCAATTTCCAAGTCATCAAACCGTTCCATGGCATGCAACTCGATATTACACACTTCGCTACTTACTGGAGGGCCACAAGTCAGTTCGATGCTCACCCAAGCGCGTTCATCACAGGCTCTAGTCTATCAGGAGACTACGTGCAGCTGTTCGTTCAGCTGACTAGTGACGGCGTACCGGTGCTCTACCCCAGATGGTCTATCAGCCACTATGGGATAGAATTTCCAATTGCCAGGATGAGCCACGTGCAATACTTGTCACTGGGATCCCAGTATGGGAACGGTGACGAGGTTTTGACCGAACTTGCAGATAGGACGGTCGATGACATATCTGCCATTCATCAGACACTCGCTACCTCCTTTGTTACCTTACGTGATGTTCTCGCATACCTACCTCTTAGCATACATGTCGACATTCAAGTCCTCTTCCCGACTATGGCACAAGAGCGAGCTCTCGGCCTCAGGCCTAGCCCGAACATCAACAACTATGCGGATGCCGTCTTGAAAGACGTCTTCGACCATGCGCGGACAACGAAAGAGCAGAATCCGGACTTCATGAGGTCGATTGTCTTCACGTCTTACAACGCTGATATGTGTACTGCGCTCAATTGGAAGCAGCCGAACTGTAAGTTTCATTTTGAGAAGTCTATTCGACCTGATGCTAACGCACATATAGACCCCGTTTTGCTATGCAACGATCTAGGTGCCAAGCGAGAAGCCTCAAAGCCAGGCGTTACGAATCCTGGCCCCGTGGTCCCAAGCAGCGGGCACAATTCAATGTCTGTGAAAGAGGCTGTCAGGATTGCACAGAGCAACAATTTCATGGGACTGGTCTGTAGCTCAAGACTTCTAGTAAGCTATCTCATTCACCATCCCAGACTTGATTGCTTATCGTCGTGTTCAGAGCATGGTCCCCTCCCTGATTGAGTCCATCAAAGTCGCCGGGCTTGTCCTCGTGACCGATACCTCAGAAGAACGGACCCAGAGTGGTCCTGCAGCGCGCTCGTACCGCATGCCTGAGGGTGTAGATGGCATGCTCAGGGGTAATGGTGTCTTGAGGTTCAATGAGATGATCGACATGTAGCGTTGCATTGCCCAAGGGAAGGCACATGAGCTAGGCGTCGTTGGCATCCGTCATGCAAGGGCCACATCTGTGACAAATTTCGTTTCTCAATACATTAATGGAGATACGCTTACAGTAAATAGAGGATTGTAATAGGATACCAATGAATTTTTAAAGCATCGGGTCCTTCTTTACTAGCATGTGGTTCTGGACACAATCTTGTTTCAGCGCTCGCAGGGCAAAGGGTGCTGTAAGACGGTCAGGTGGGTCTGCCCACACATGAAGAGATGGATATTGCACGTAAAGAAAGCATTCTAGACTGGGTGGGGATGGTAGTGTTACGCTATCTCTTGACCGTCAATCTGGACTGCGTTAGGCGAGCCTGATCAAAAGCTCGACTTCATAGAGAGGCAATTGGGACGATGGGAAGGAGAGCACCTGATCCCAAAACAGTATGAGGTTGATCGCAAAGAGCTTGGACATACGGACCGCTTATTTAGAGAAGGGAACGCCATTAGTAGATGTCATTGTGTTGTCGTGACATACGCGCGCCCCTAGCGACGACGAAGACTTGGATTGATGGAGAAGGGAGATATACCAAAATAATATCGCATGACAGTAGATAAACAAAGAGATCGTTGGAAGCTCAGCTCGATTTCGAACGTAGATCTTAGTTCTAGCGCTAGTCCCGCCTACGTCCTCGATTACTCACCGTCACTAATCCTATCCACCTACCATGTCTCTCTCATTCTCCCAAGTCTCATTCTCTCCTCCCCATAATCCCCCTCCCTTGCCATGTCCTACACCCGCATCGCCGCCATAACCGGCGCAAACAAAGGTATCGGCCTCGCCATCGTCCGCAACCTCGCCCTCCAATACCCCAGCTCCGCCTTCAACAACGGACCCCTCCTCATCTACCTAACCGCTCGCGACAGAACTCGCGGCGAGGAAGCAGTCAAAACGCTACAGAACGATGACCAATTGAAGAAAGCGAGGGCGCTGAATCAAGATGGGGGGCTGGCGACGATTAAATATCACGGACTCGATATTTCGAAGGAGAAAAGCATTCTCGACTTCGCTTCCTTTCTTAAAAAAGAACACCCGGATGGTATAGATATATTGGTGAACAACGCTGGGATCGCAATGGAGGGGTTTGGTATGCCTCCACCCCTAAAGAGATAGAGTCTCATCTAGATCATAAGAGTGGGATGTGTGCTAACAGCTACGCGCAGACCTCAACGTCGTCCAACAAACCCTCCAATGCAACTACTACGGCACCCTCACCTCCACCACCTCCCTCCTCCCCCTCATCCGCCCTGGCGGACGTCTCGTAAACGTCGCCAGTATCGTCGGGCATCTCAGCTCGAAATACAGCCACGAGCTACAAACCGCTTTTGCAGAATCGAAAACAGTCGCCGACGTAACAAAACTGATGGAGTCCTTCACCACCGCCGTCGCGGAAGGAAAACAGGCAGAGAAAGGCTGGCCTAGCGCCGCGTACGCCGTTTCCAAGACGGGGGTGATTGGCATGACGAGGGCGATTGCGCTGGAGCAGAGGAGGGAGCGGACGGGGGTGGCGGTTAATAGCTGCTGTCCTGGGTATGTGGATACGGATATGACGAAGCATCGGGGGAGTAAGACGGTGGATGAAGGCGCGCAGACGCCGGTGATGTTGGCGGTGGGGGACATTGGGGGGAAGGCTGGGGAATTCTGGCAGGGGGAGAAGGTTATTGAGTGGTGATGTTTGCGGTGAGGTATTTGCGTGAGGGAGGTGATGCCGGACTGTGTATTATAGGTATTGGAGGAAAATTATGTCGAGCGTTCGAAAGACTATCAAAGCACAAGCAAGCAACATTGGAGTGCAGCAAGGAGTCGATATTGCAAGGTTCGAAGATTATTGTTGCATGTTGTTGATACTAATACTAATACATTATCTATTAACTCGCAAGCTTCGCAAGCTTCGCAAGCTGTACAAGCTGCTCTACCTAATGCACGCACGCTCATAGCCGTAAAGGCACTCTCTTCCACAAACGCATGGTATCATAGTCCTTCTTTGCTTTACCAGCTGAGGAATGTTTGTTGAACACAATAGCACGCGCATACCCTCCTAATTCATTAACAGATACGCAAGCATAGGTAAAAGAGAATAGTTCTCCTCCCATCTCTCTCAATCGTCATCACAGCACTTTTCTAGAACACGTTAATCTTGCATGCAGCTTTTCATTTTCATCCGCATCCCCCAAACGCCTCGCTTGCTTCCCGAACAGGTATCATATCATAAAAAATTGCACTCGTAAAAGAACTCCAGCCATCAGCGGAGAAAAATACAGTTCAGCACCGAACGAAAAGAATCACATCATCGTCATCAATCATCTGCCACCGCGTCTTCCCTCAAGACCCTGCTTTACGACATCTGCTCCATCGCTGTTCCGGCCGCGGCGTTGCTTGCCAGGGAAATCCACATCTGGGTGTACGACGCGCATATGTCTTGTCAAAGCATCGTTGCGCGAGAACGTCTTTTCCTCTGTGCACAGATGACACCGCACCTTTTGCTTGCGGTTGTTGTGTATGGTATCTTCGTGACGAGTCAGGTCGTAGCTGCGACTGAAGACTGTATTGCAAGGCTTGTTGGTGCCGGGGTTCATCTTCTCGCAGCGATGTGGCCCTGGGGCATTATTGCGGGAGACGTTGTTCTGGGCGGCTTGAGTGTTGTGGGTTGTAGTGGAGGAGGGTGTTGTAGGTGAGGAGGTAGAGTAGGGTGAGGTGCGGTGGGCTTCGCGGCGATGCTTTTGTAATTTGGCGGAGGTCTCGAAGCGGAGGTTGCAGCCTGATGCTACACAGGTGTAAGTGCCCGAGTTGGCGGAGGTGTCTGCAGGCCGTTGGGCATTGCTCTCTTGTGATGATGGTTGCGAAAGCTGGGAAGCCTCTGGTATGAGGCGGATGTTCTCGGTCTGGCCCGATTCGCTTTTGGTAGACTCCATCGAGGTCAGAGAAGCCGGGAACTCGGGGACCAGATCTGAGCCGCTGCGCATACTGCTGCTCTGACGACGTGAGTTCGAAATGAAGGGATACTGCTGTGGCAGTTGCTGTGGCATGCCAGGCACCGAGGGAGGCATGAAGGTGAAGCTCGAGGTCGATTGCTGAGGTGTTACTGATTCGGAATAGTTCGAGGAACTTTGGCGTCTGCTGGTTGCCATTGATCCAAAACTCTGCTCGTTATTACTATTTTCGTCCGTGTTAACGCGAGCGAAACGGCGATCATACGTATTTGCCGATGCGGCTTGTGACTCGCGCTGTGTGGGAGGGAAAAGAGTGAATTTCGAATCAGCTTCAGACTCGTTGTAATCGAGGTCCACTTCTTTGGGAGAAATGGTTGCTGGCTGCTTCAACAAGTCGTGACGACGCGATGATGAACGTCGATCCGCTTGTGCTTGTACGTCTACCGAATTTCGTTGTTCGCTCATTTGCGCCGCGGAACCTAAGCGAGTCGGGGCGGGCGAGCTCGGGTTTGAATGCGAGAATCCTGCGGCTGAATCCCTATAACCCTCACGAAAGGGCGAGTGCTGTCGAGCAATTTCATTCGAAATTGGCGAAATTGAATGACGATTGTTCGCTGCTTGTAGCAAATCTGTAAAGGCTTTGTTCTGAGGTGAAAAGTGGTGCCCTTGCGAGTTCACTGATGGACGCGGCTGCGAAGCTGGGGCTGATGCCATCGCTGGATTGTACAGCTCATCTTCGTAGGCGGCAGATATGGTCCGATCTAGATTCGGTGTGTTGCGCATTTCAGCTGATGCCTGATCGCTCTCTCCACCAAATGAACGCCTCGATATGTTTTGACCTCCACCGTTCGATGTGCGATGCTGAATCAGGTTCGGTCTCGTAACTGGTGCTGACATCATCGCGACTGCATTCTTTGGCTGCAGGTTGAAGTTCTGAAAGGCCGGGTAAAAGGACTGGTCGCCTGCTGGTGGAATTGTTGATGGTGCAAACTCGTGCTTTGGGAATTGTGTGAACGCGCCGTCGAAGGAATCACCAAAATGTGCAGAGTGTATTGACTGATTGTCTGGGTCGACTATCTGAGGATACGCAGATGATCCAGTGTATGGTGAATCCGGTCCTCCAGATCCGACCGACGACCCTGATGATAACCTCTTGTGATCGCGATAGCTCGCAGGGTTGTACTGTTGTTGCGCGTTGGTCGCTAAGTAGGAGGAATCTTGGTAGGTGCTCCACGATGGCTGCGCAAAGTCGTTCTCATCGATCATCGGAGGAGGGGTGTCGGCAGAGGGCAGGCTGCTTGGGATTGGTGTCGATTGTTGAACCCGAACCTGTGGGTAAGGCGACGGACTGTTCTGCATATATTGTGTATCCCCAAAGCCGTAGCCGATATGATCTGAGGGAGTAGACTGTCTTGAGACGATGTAGTACGAGTCGTTCGTTGGGAAGGAGTAATGCGACAGGTCCAGTGCTGATGATGTAGGTGGTGCGAAATCTGTCTTGTCGAAGTTTGGATTGTAGTAGATTGTGGATGAGTATGGTGAGGTTGATGGTGAAGGAGATTCGGAAGGTGAGAGGTCTTGACGTCGTTGACGGGTATGAGCTAAGACCATGATACAAAGTTCGGCAGTCGGATTTTAGAGTGATGGGGAAGTGGCGATCTTGGATGTGAATTTTATTTTTGCGGAAAGGAAGCGTCGGATCGAGAGTGTGTTTGTACGGAAGGAGAAGTGAGTGTGTTCGTTAAGTATTACTCATCGAGTTATATGGAAGCAATTGGAATAGATAGATGATGTGGAGAGCAATGACTCCGAGGCTTGCGAGCGAAGTAGCTTAGACAATTAGAGAATCCTTTGATGGCTTCTTTGAAAGCGATTCTTTCATGGGGCATATCAATAAAGTCCGCACATTAATTTTTCATACCGAGCCCTACTTTACGTCACTTGACATTTGTGCATGCCTGACGCGGGTCCTCCGCTTGTGCACGATAATCCCTGCTCTTGGACCTCGGTTTCTGATCATGTAAGCAGAATTACGCTTATGCGACTGGCTGAGGGACACCCTGATCGTTTACCCAAAAAGGACCCTGATCATCGCATTCTTGGACTTTCCATATCCAAATATAGTTTGATGCCCAGAGCTTGATCGTGTCAAATCTTCCCCAATATTCGCATATTTGTGGATACAGGATCATCAAAAGTTTGAGGCGCAGCTGAACGATGTGGCTGCAATGTCTTCGCTGTCAACTCTATCACCACTGCACACGGAGCGATCGAGCACCAGTCTACTAATCATACAGAACTTGCGATTCGTGTGTGGGGGTTTAAGAAGCCGGAGTTCTGGTTACGAGCGATCCAGTGTGAACGCTTCAGCTACTGTGGAATACTAGACTTGCGGACGTAACTTGCAAGACAAGCAATGAAGCGCCAGGAGTGACACGCAATCCTTTCAGGCTTCAGCCACGTGAGCAGGGTCATCTGATCAGACATCCCATTATGTGCGTGAGGACCAGTGCTTTCTGAACAAAGCATAGCTAGAGTGAATCGGGTGGGATCACGAGTACGAAATCAGGAGACTCAAAGCTGGCATTGTTACATTTGACCAATGACCCAGTGGTCGCAGCGCACTCCGTAGAGAGTGGCCGATCATTTCGATTCCAAGTGTGGCTGAAGCAAAGCTTTATTCGTTGGACCGCCGCTTGAGGTTCGGAAATATGGAAAACCGAAAATCCAGAGCCACGAGAGCCTCATGCCAACTTACTGCAGGTACACGTTTCCTTGGTCTATCTTTCAGCTGAAGCCTTGCGCCTGTTGCGCGAATCTGGGGAGAAGTTCACATGGTCAGAACTTTGGTACTTAGTTCCCGAACGATAGCGGTGGCTGAGGGCTTCTGCTACACTCGATTAGGCAGTCAATTGCGTTATCTATATTGTATTGGAACATCTTAAGCTTTCCGCCCAGCCGCTAGGAACGGTTGGCTATGATATGTCGCCAAGATAGTTCCTTACGTGATCTTATTTCCCGATCTTTCTACCCCTTAATACGAATAAAAAAATATATTAATATACGCTTCTATATTATTCCTATATATATCTTTATATTCTTATATACTTTCTCGAATTATCCGTATTATTTATTATATTTATTATACCGTTACTTTATATCTTAACGAACTTATATTAAATATATATATATATATCCTATTTCTAAATTTAAAGGCCTAGCTACGCGTTTATTATCCCTTTATATACGATATCGTACCTAGGTATTAATCCCTTCCTAATTTATATTATATATATATATTAATCTATCCCTAGAAGAGAACTACTAGGCGTTTTTTATAAAAGGTCGATTTAAATATTACCGCCTCTACTCCTACTAGGTAGTTAAAATACGCCCGTATTATTATTCTACGCCTTTATAATCTTTATTTAAAACTCTACGCGTTTATAAAGCTCTTCCCGTACTATATCTATTATTAGTTATATATAGTTTATTCCTAGACTACCGCCTACCCGCCTCTTTACTCCTTTTATATTTCCTCTCTTTACGCCTCCTCCCTTTACGCCTCCTCCTCTTATATATCCGCCTATTTTTTTTATATATCCGTTTACTCCTCCTATATATTAGCCTACCCCCTTTATACCGCCTTAATCTCTACCTCCTTTACCTCCTTTACCGCGTTATACTAGTTTACGCGGTTTAATATTAGATTATACCGCGGAGATTTATTACCTAGGTTCTATAACGAAGTAGTATATTTATTATCGAGTCTTATATTAGGCTATAGAAAGAAAACGCGGCCCGTACTACTTTATTATATATTATTTAAAAGGTAACGGTATTTTAGATATTTTTCCGGAGCCGTTATTACTCCTTAAAGGTCTATTTAAAGGTAGTACCCCCGAATCTAAATATTTATTAATTAATATCCGTGGGTATAATACTATATTTACGCTGCGGAATAGGGAAGGGAATCGGCCTTTTTGACTCTATTCCCTTCCCTTCTTTAGGGAAGGGAATTTTTTTTATATTAATATTTATCCTAATTTTTTGAATTCTCTTCCTCGATTTTCGAAAAAGTCAAAATTCTCTTCTCTATTCCGCAGCGTAACTATACTAGTGTTTACCTCCTATATATATAGCGTAGATAACCGGCTTATTAATTAGGCCGGTATTTAATCGTTTATTATTTACGGCGAGCTTTATTATTTATAAAGTCCTTTATATATAATTATTAACGGCCTCCCTTTCTTTACCTAGTTATATTTCGTAAATTTTATTTAGGTTATTATTATATATCTAGTATAGAACCTAGTTCTACGGTAATACTTTTTAGAAAGACTCGCCGTTATATTACGGGACTACTCGAATTCTTTTATTATTATATACTAGTTTATAAAAGAGTAGATCGAGGCTACGCGGTTAAAAGCCGACGTTATACGGGTTATTTTAAACCCTTATATATAGTTAGTTATAGAGTAAGATTCCGACCGCCGCTATATTAATCTACCTACCGTTAACGAGGTCGTAGTATTTATACCGGACGAGTATAATACCCCTAGATACCGCGATATTATAATAATTAAATATACCGTTACGGGTAAAGAGCCGCGCTTTTATTATATTTATTATATAAACACTATATACTTTCCTCTTTATTATATATTATTCTTTTTATATAATAACCCGGGCTAGTATTAAACCTTACGACTTCGTAACGACCGTAATACTCGTATTATTACGCGGTACTCCTACTATATATAGTTACGGTATTATTTATTTTAATATACCGGGTAGTATAATTCTTTACTAAAAGATACGCGCTTACTCTAATAATATATCGTCGATAACTTTTCTATTATCGATTAAATTACTTTAAATTTCTATTATAATAATTAGAATATTATTCGTATTAACCTCTATAACGGTGTTATAGATATATTAACCGGCGATTATAAGAATTTATAAAAGATAAGTCGGTATATTATCCTCCCGTCTAGTTTCTCGGGTAGTAATCGGAATATAAATTAATTATACTAGGACTTTATAACTATTATATAGTACTTTAAGAAATTTATTATATTCGTTATATTTACTATAAACCCTAGCTAGCCTAAAATTACCGAGAGTATATTCCTTAAATAGACTATACTAGAGTATATAAAAATCGTTATATAGGTTTTTTACGCGAAGATAAAGGCCCTTCTTTAAGACCTTAAGAATTAATATAATTAATATAACGGAATTATATATATAATTAAATATTAGAAACGGGGTCTTCTATATATATATATTCTTTTATTTTTATACTAAGACGATATTTTTTTAGAACGATTCTATATTAATAATTTAATTTATACGGAGTTACCCTATCCCGCGATAGATCCTAACGGTACTTTATATATTATTATTAAGACGTAGATAACCTATAAACTTTACGGAGTTATTAATTTAATTATACTTTATATAAAGAATAAAGGGGGTCGCCGTATTTATAAAAAGAAATTTCCTAAAATATTTTAAAAAGATATTGTTATATAAGACGATAGTTATCTTATCTACCGCCGGTATTATAATCCGCGCGTCTAGGTAAAGTACGTATATAGATAGAATATCTAGATAGATAATAGTTAGGTAGTTCTATATAATCCGTACCTAACTCGTAAATATAACGCGTATATTAACGTTAAGGTATACGCGTCTATTATAGCTATTAAATATATTTATAAATATATATATAAAGGTAATAATCGGATAATATTATAACTCTAGAATAATAAAGACGAGGTTATATAGTATTTTAATAATCGTTATATCGGCCTTGTATAGGCGGCGTAGTAGTTATTCGAGTTCCGTAACTATTATAAAAATCCTTTTATAACGCGCCTTATTATTTCTAAATTAAAGTAGGCGCCGATCTACTTTTCTAATATAAATCGCGAGGATCCTATATAGATATAGGTTTTATTTAATACTACTAATAATATCTTAACCTATTTCTTACGGTATAATAATAAATATATAAACGGTTATTACCTCCTATACTAGGACTTCCCGGAGTACTACGTTTATTATAATAAACGGGGCGAGCGTTAATAGATACTATATAAAAGAGGTCGTGTTATTAACTATATATATTAGTATAATCCTATATAGGGCGAGAAATATTATATACGCCTTCTATTTATAGTTATCCGTGGGTCGCGTAGTTTCGACGACCTTTATATAATTAATAACTATTTTTACCCTTCTTTCCGCGCTACTTATATCGAGTTACGATTATTAGAAAATAACGGCGAATAGGTTAACTACTTCTAGGAAGTTATTCGGTTTTTTACCGGTATATCGTTATATAACCTTTTCGTGACTACGCTATTATATAGGGGTATTATAAATCCGCTCGCGTTATAAGAACGTTTCCGTACTAGTATCTATAATAATTTACTTTATTATATCGCTATAATACCTAAGGCCGCTAGCGTAGAGCTAGCGGCTTAGTAATAGTATAAAAGACGTAAAGTAGTTACGGGGTTCATTACTAGGTAGTTTTTAAATCCTAGATTTAATAGTAGAACTAATCTCTAAGAATTCTAATAAAACGGGGGAACGTTAATTTAATATAGGATTATTAAAAGTTAGAACCCCGCGATACTAAGGCTAGAACCCCGTATCGATAAATAATAATATTATAGAGGTAGCGGGGCGTAGGCGTATATAATATATTAGCGCCTTTAGCGGGGCGCAGGTATATATAATATATTATTACTTTATAATTACCTCCTCTTTTAGGCCTTGGTCCCTAGGTACCTAAATACTTTAGTTAAGAGATATTTATTAAAAAACCTTTAAACCCCTTAAGGGAAATAAGGGAAAAAAGTTATCTAATACGACGGCGTTATTATACGATAACTTAAGTATAAGGTTACGTACTTAATCCTTTAGTACCTATAGTACTAGTTACGGAATAGTATTTAGTTAATTAGTCGAAGCTCGTTAAAAAAACCTTTAAAACCCCTTAGAGGAAATAAGAGAAAAGAGTCTTCTAATTTATACTATTAGTCCTATAGCGCTAATATATAGTACTAGTCGCGGAGCGACACGAAACTATTTCCTATAGTATTATTATATAGTACTAGTAACGGAAGAGTAATACTACTAAACTACCTCTACTATATAGTAGTATTAGTAGTAAATGAATAGTATATTTATAAAGCTGTCCCTATAGCGCTAATATATAGTAATAATAATTAAATAAGTAATGTTTCTTTCGTCCCTATAGTATTATTATATATAATAGTAACGGAGCGAAATAGTATACGCTGTCGTTCCTATAGCGCTTGTAGTACTTATAGTGAATATAGTATATTAGATCATTCCTATAGTACCTATAGTACTAGTAACGGAATAGTAGTAGCTACCCTTACTATATACTCCTACTATATTATAATAAACACTAGTAGTAAAGTACTATATATAAGCGGTCTAGTCCTAATATTATACCGGGAGATTAGTAATAATATAACTATTATAGTAACGGTTATATCTATTAATAAGAGCGAGGTAGCGGAGCGGAGGCGCGTATCGACGTACTATAACGATAAGGTATTTAGCGCGACGGTTTATTATATAAATAAACTCGCCCGCCTATTACTTTCTCTTTTCGTAACTCCTTTAGTCTTTTTTATATATAATTACTCTAGCTCTATAATAGTGTTCTAGTATTATAACTAATATATAGATAATACTCTCGTTATATATAGTTTTCTTTTAACTCTATAAGTAACTCCTACTCACCGATAGTATTAGTTTATTTATACTAATTTATTTTAGTTATAAATATATTAATAAGTATAACTAGTCCGCTATTAGCGCGACTACGTAATACTAACTATAGTAGTAATTTACTACGCTTCGTAGCTCTTTTACCGGGTCTACTTCTACTAGTTTAATAATAATTATATTCGAGGTACGTCCCCTCTTTATACGCTTTATTATATTAATCGCTACGGAATCGATTATTATATAAAGATAAATCATAACCGTAAACTTTAAGGCGGTGTATATTAATAATAATAAATCCTTAAACCTTTCCGAAGGAAGGTAAGGAGGTCTATATATTAATATACCCGTATCGGTAATAAAACTCTTAAAGAAGAATATAAATATAATTTAATAAATAAGGAAATTACCTAGTAGTATAAAGTATATAATAAGACGGTAGTAATTAGTAGGTAAACCCCTACTATAATCGCTAACCTATAGAATTAATTAACGGTAGCGAATTAGCGTATTAAGGAATTAAAGGCGATGAATAAAGTTCTCGAAAAAGAGGCCGAGAGTTTCCGTTAATATAAACGGGACCTAAAGAGTCCCGAGGAAGATAATATCCTTAAGGACTATATTAAAGAGACTACGTCTTCTTCTAGTAATTTCGATAATAACTAAATCTTTCGTACGATATAGTAGCGATATCGAATTCTTTTTTTCTTAAATCGGCGTTGGCTAAGCTTACCTAGATATATTATTTAATAATATATTCTAAACGTCTATATAAATTATACCTAAAGTAAAAGTATTCTTATAAATACGATATCTTATCGTTATTATATATAAATAGTTTAATAGTAAATTAAATTTAGTTATACCTTAAAACTATATAATAAGGTTATAAGTATAGAGGAGAATATCCGTTATATAAATATTAATATAGAAATAGTAATATTTACTTTTAACGTCGGCTCCGTTTACTCCGCCTTATTATCTTATACGATTAGGTAACCTTTTTAACTATATTTATATATTTATATTTACTACCCGCCTATTTAAAGGCTTTAGTTAATTTACTAGTATTAATAAACTCTTCGTTTAATAGTTATTAATTATATTCTTCGCCCTAACTAGTTTATTTAACTTTATACTAGATACCTTCTTTATTCTTAATTTTATCGATTACTTCTTCTACCTCCTATAGCTTATTATTATTAATAAGTTCGGGGGTTTATATAAAAGATTCCGCCGTATTAACGTAGTCGCGAAGATAATATAACTTAAATAACGATATATAAAAGGTATTATAAATTCTATACGTAGAAGGTAATAATAGGCGGTAAGTTTATACTCCTATTTTATTAATAATCTTAAAGGGCTTTATAAATTTATAGGATAATTTCTTATTTAGGCGCTTTTACTTTAGGTTCTTAATTATTAATATAATTAAATCATTAACTTTATAACTTTATAATTTATATATTTTATTATACTATTTAGTTTAGTATTCGGTAGCGCTTTAAAAATACTTTATAACTTTATCTTTTAAAGTTTATAACTATCGTACCCTATTATTTATAGTTAGTACTCTTTTTTCTTTAAAATCGTCCTCGACCTCCTAACGGATTTCAGGATAATAACCGTATATACGAAAAAACGGCGTTATTCCGACGACGGTACTCTAATTATTATTTATTAAGAATTCTATTATAGGTAGTAATCCAGCCTAATTAATTTATTTATTATTAGTAAATATACGTAAATAATACTTTAGTACCTAATTTAGGTACTTTATCTATTTATCCGTTTAAGGGTAAAAGATAGTATTTGGGCGTCGTTTTATTTTCGAATAAAAATATATAGCCGACTAGAAAGCGCTCGTAAAAATAGAGCCTCTATCGTTAACGATACTATTAGGTATACTATAGCGGTAAATAATTTTAAAATAAAATACTTCCGCTAGTTAAGCGGTATCGATTTTAATAGTTATAAATATATACTTAACCATTTTAGTAAATCGATCTACTACGATAAAAATAATATTATAAACGGTACTTCTATATTTACTAGGCGGTAAACTAGTTATAAAATCTATAGAAATTTCCTTCTATAGTTAAATAGTAATAGGAAGCGAATTTAATTTATTATATAAACGATATCGCGGCGCCTTCGTCCGCTAATATATATCGTAAATTTTAGTATAGTTCGTAACTTACTTTAAATTACCCTCCTAGAAAAATTTTCGGGTAAATAATTTATATAACTTCGTAGCGCTAAAATAGCCTATTAGAGGATTATTATAATACCTCTTTATAAACTCTTCTCTTAGAGCTTTATCTCTTAATATATAAAGGCGACCGTTATATTTTAATAGTCTCTCGGAGTCTATAGCCCATACTTTATTCTTTATATAACAGCGGTCCTTTAGTATATTCGCTCTAGTTCGAAAAGAGTTTACCTAATTATTATAAATTTATAATTTCCGAATTAGTATTTTAATAGGCCTTTTAAGATTATTATATATAATTTTAGGTACTATTATAATATCTCGTTTTAAAATTATTACTCTTAACCCTATAATCTAAAAAGTAGGGGTTATAACTACTTTTACTTTCTTATCTCTTTCCGATAATTAACCGTTAGTCTAAAGAGTAAATTTATTCTAAAGTATTAGTAATAATTTAGTATTTAACGGCGATACTCCCTTATAATTAAGGCGCCGCGACGGTATATTAGTAGGATTTAATTTCCTAGCCCGATAAAAGATCTTAAAGTTATAAGTAGTTAATTTAAATACCTAACGGGCCTATTTAAAATTTAACTCCTTCTACTTTATAAAACTCTTTAAGTTATTATAATTAATTTAGATTTTAATATAATAGAAGCTACCTTCTAGGTAGTATCGCTATTATTTTATTACTACTATAACGGCGAGTAATTCTTAATTATAAGTCTTATAGTTCTATTCTAGGGGATTTAATTTCCGTAATTAAAACGTTATAAGGCGCTAATAATCATTTTTATCCTATTACGATAATATAGAGTTAAGGTTAAAGTTAGAAGTATTCGTCTCTATACGTAATTATTTAGTTAAATCGTAATAACGTAGAAAAGGCGCGTTTACGAATATATCTCGTAAGATCTAAAACGCTTCTATAGCGTTATTTATTTATTTAAACGGACCTACTTTTTTATTTACTTTACTACCCTTAAATAGGCTAGTAAACGGCGTAGTTATATTAAAATAATTATAAATAAACCGCCTATAGAAGTTAGCGAAGCCTAAAAAGATTTATACCTCCCGATATATTTTTGGTTAAGGTTATTCCTTAATAGTCTTAACGCGTTCCGGGTCTATAATTACTTTATTAATAAATATTATAAAACCTAAGAACTCGACCGTTTCGGCATTAAATCGGTATTTCTTAAGGTTAATAAATAGCTAGAACTAATATAATCGTTTAAATATTTATTTAATATACCGTTAATACTCCGCCGGTTTAATACTATAAATTAGGATATTATCTAGATATACTACGTACGTTATATCTATTAAACCTATAAACGCACGGTTAATATAAGTTTAAAATATTACCGGTATATTAACGAGCCTAAAAGGTATAACTAAATATTCGAAGTAATTATAGCGAGTTCGGAAAATAGTTTTTTATTTATCGCCTTCTTTAATCTAGATTTTATAATAAGTATCTTTAAAGTCTAACTTCGTAAAGATTTTAGAACCGTATAGGCGGTCTAATATCTCGGTAATTAAAAGTAACGGGTATCGATTTTTAATAGTTACCGTATTTAAGCCTCGGTAATCTACGTAAAGATATAACCTATTATTCTTTTTAGGTATAAAAAGAATAAGTACTCTAATTAATAAAGTTAAATAACGGATCTAACTCTTATAGAGTAAAGATTTTAAATAACGCCGTAGCTCCGATAGTTTAGTTTAAAATAAATTATAAAGAGGTTTATAAGGCGGTTCCTTATTAATTTTTATCTCGATAATATAATCCCCTTATTTAAAAATAGGTAGGGTATTTACTTTTTTATTAAAAAAAATATTATAAAACCTTATAAGTTCCTTAGGAACCTTTAGGTTAGGAAGTTCTTCCTATTTACTTTACGATATTATAGTATATACGACCGCGAATATATTCGGTTTATTTTTAAAATTACTAGTGAATTTAGCCGGTTCCTTAATTTATAAATTATTAGAATTAACTTTAAACCGCTATTAGTCCGCCTTAAGATTAATTAATATCTTTAATTAACGTAATTTAGGTATACTTAGAATAACGTCTAAATCTTTAAGATTTATAGTATAAAATAGAGTACTATATTTACGCTCTTAACCCTAATTATCGACTATCTAATAATCTAATTAATACGCGCTATAGTAATATATACTTTACCCGTTAATTACTTTAGTTAGTAGTAAAGTAGTGTTATAAAGTTCTAAATCGTTTTTAACGACGAACCGCTATAAAATTAAATTAATTTACGCTCTTAAGTTAATTAAGGTAATAAATTACTTAATTTTATTTTAGAGGGTAATCTAACCTTTAGAAAGAATAAAAGAGTATACCTCTATTAATCGTTTTTCTTACCCTTCTTCCGAGGCGTAAATTAGGTTTAATCGTTTTTTACCGATACTATACCGACGTTTATAACTAGTTTATTTATATCGGGATATTTAGGTTTAATATAGCCTTCTACTCTATAATAATAATAAATAATCTTATTATACGAAGAATTAGTAGTATTAACTTTACGTTTATTACCCTTCTCCTTTAAATACACCTATTTAATATTATCGCCGGCGTTAGATTTAGTGATTCGGTTTATTATAAATTTTCCTTTATTAAGGTTTTTTAACTAGGAACCCGAATTAGAATTAGAGCTACCTATTAATTATATATACTTTAGATTCTTTTTTTATATAATAGCCTAGGTAAGAATTTCTTCCCTTTAAATAAATATACTATTAATATTAAGAATTTTATTCTTAAACTTAGGTTTAAATTTAGTTAAGAAGAAATTTACTTTATACTCCTTTAAAAACGGGGGTAATTAGGCCTTTATTTCTTTAAGGTAGGCCTTAAATAACGATATCTTTTAATAAAACTATTATTTAGCTTCCTCTTATTTCTTATAAATAAGAAGACGGCGGTTAACTAGATCCGTTATTAAATTAAGAAGAAACTTCTTAAAAAAGCTAAACGTAATACTAGTTAAATTATATAAATCGTAGTATCTATATTATTACGTTAAAGGGTTACCCTTTAACGAGTTTATATAATATATAATCTTTAAATAGTCGGTAGTGAAATATTTAAGACTAATTAAAAATTTAATATTTACGTCGCGGAACTAACGTAAATATTTACCTTCGCTCGTACTTTTATAAAAACGTATTTTATTAGGGCGTAGTATTTTCGCCTTAATAAAGATATCCCTATTAAGTATAATTAAACTTATTATTATTCTACCGGTAAATATAATAATTAGGGGACCTCTACTATAAATAATAGATTCTACTAGCGCTCCGTTAACGGGCGTAGAAATAATAGGATTACGTAGTTTTTAATTTTAAGTTTATAATACCCCTAACTTTTATTATTATTTAAGGCGACGGTTTTCTTCTTTAATAACTTTAAACTATACGTTTAAGGTCTCTTCGGGGGTAGTAATATCTTCGAATTCGCTACCGTTTTTACGGCGGGGGTCGTCGGAGGGGGTTTAATTAATATTATCGTCGTTAAGTTCTTCTAGACGTCCCGAGGTTAAATTCGATATTATAACGACGATAGGCCTTTTTCTTAGAAAGGTTTAAGAGATTAAAACTATAATACCTAAAGCCGCTAGCGTAGAGCTAGCGGCTTAATAATAATATAAAAAATATAAAGTAATTACGGGGTTTATTATTAAGTAGTTCTTAAATCCTAGATTTAATAGTAAAACTAATCTCTAAGGATTCTAATAAAACGGGGGAATACTAACTCGATATAGGATTACTAAGAGTTAGAACCCCGCGATATTAAGGCTAGAACCTCGTATCGATAAGTAATAATATTATAAAGGTAGCGGGGCGTAGGTGTATATAATATACTAGCGCCTTTAACGGGGCGCAGGCGTATATAACGCACTACCGCTTTACAATCGCGTAATTTCCGTCTATACCTCCTAATTTTATCGATTCGTATTTAGATTATAGGGTTTTTCTAATTAATAACGTATTATATATTTACGATTTATCCTTTATATTCTTTACCCTTCCTATACCGTCTTTATCCTAGGCCGATAATATTTAATCCGGCCTTTTTACGGCCGAGTTAAACTACGATTATAATCGTAAAACTATATTATAGGAGTAGAAGGTAGCGTAACTAAATACTAAATAATACTATATATTTAATACTATTATTATAATTATATCCGCGTCCTTTATAGATCTTTATTTCTTTTTATATAGTTTTACTAGAATAAAGAAGACCTTTCTATATAAATATTTATACTATTACTTTCGCGCGCGCGGTAAAGTTATTCTATATATAGTATCTACGGGTATTATAACTATATTATTATTAGGCGGGAGGACTTTTTATTCCCGTTTTAAGATCCTAATTATATATATATAGACTTCGATTTATATAATTCCTTTATAATCCGACCTTACTATATTACTACGCCGTATCGTATTAATTATCTAGGATAAAGTTCCTATATAGTATAAAAATAATTTCTCGGCGGTTAATATAATATTATATAATATTTATAATAACGAGTAATTCTTTAGCGGGATTCTAACGGTTTTAAACGAGAATTTTATATAGACTATACTAGTCGTCCTTTAAGGAAATTATACTACGTAAATTAATATTAATATCCGTAACTCCTAGATCTGGCCCTCCCTAACTATATTATAACTATATCGGAATATACGAATCTACGCCGGTTAAAATAACGTGGCTTTTACGGATTAAATTAGTTATATATTATATAATCCGAGGTTATATAATTTAATATCGTTATTACCGGTCGTTACGAATATTTTCGAAAATATACGGGGATTTATCGATTAGGTCTTCCCCCCGTATAAATTTACCTAGACCTATATTAATTTAAACTTTTTTTAGAGTCGGGCGATTTTATACCCTCGAAATAATATAATAAAGGTATTTAATTAATAGATCCTTAAGAATATATACGGGTTTACGCGAGTTTTTTCGTCTTATAATTCTACTTTATATAACGAGGGAGCCGAGATAAACGAGTTAAATACGGAGTTTTTATAAACCCTAAAGCCTTCCGGGTTCTCTTAATCTTAATTATCGTTTAAAATTAATACTCCGATTATATTATTACGGAACCTATATCCGTAGGAAAGAATATATAACGATACGCGGTTAATTATTACCCGGTTATATAAAGATTATATCGAGGGCCGTATTCTCGGTAGGGCCTAGAACGATAGGATCCGGTTAATTCCTCGGGTTAAACTAACTAGTAAGGAGGGTAATTATCCTTAGATACTTATACGTAAATAGTTCCTTATTCGGCTCTATTTCGTAATAACTATTAATAAATCGTAAAGTTAGTTACTATCCGTTATAAGTATCGACCTAGAAGTATCCTATTTTAGTTATAAATAGCTCTATATCGTATTCTCCTATATAAGAGATATACGGAGGCTTATAGTTCTATTTCTCCCCCGTACCGGTATATATACTAATAATATAGTCTTTCCCGAGGTACTTTTATATAATAATATTCTATAGATTATATAAATATATAAACTCTAATTATTAAATATAGATTTAAATCTTAATTCGAATTATTAACTCTTATTATATTATTATATATAAACTTAAATTATTAATTATATATTTTTTTAGATATAAATATTTTCTTAGAGTTTTCATTTATAAACTCTATCTTAAAAATAAATAAATAACGTTTTAATTTTAATTAAAATAAATTAGTTAATTATATTCTTTAATTTTTTTATTAATAATTAAAATCTATATTTATATATCTTTTCTTATATTTATATTTATAAATAATATTAATTATTAACGATAGCCTTTATTAATAAAAAATAATAATAAATAATAATATTTAGGATATTTATAATAATATTTTTTATTTAAACTTATCGCTATAATATTATTTATTATTCTTTTAATATATTAGTCTTTTTCGAGTATTTATTTTTTATATAAAGAGTATATAATATAATATAGAAATTATACGGGGTATTTTCTAATATATATTATAATTTCGATTTATTAACCTTCGAGTTATTATTTAATTCTAATTTTAAATACGAGAAATTTATTAATTTATTATAAATCTTATTTATAATTTAAATATAAATAAAATTATATAAAAAAAATCTTATAATTTAATATAAATATAT
>JAABUW010000472.1_pt1 | contig 79989 bp, 45 predicted proteins | sample 5560081 | NCBI WGS metagenome assembly JAABUW01 (sample SAMN10711882, study PRJNA513363) | rock metagenome | isolation source: Antarctica rocks | place: Antarctica: Victoria Land, Knobhead sud | reverse complement strand
CGATAGAGATCTGGCGAAGAAAACCATGTGAAGGAAAATTGAGGCTGCTGTTGTTGTAGTAAGTTTTTTAAGTAAAGGCAAACAAGGATGTTAGTGTCAAAGACCGGGTGAACCCAAAGTCAAAGGTGTGTCGCATGGGCTAGGGTCTTCCAGAAATTTGATGACTCCCACCATTTCTATCGATGTGCGACGCATTTTAGGTAGAAGAGGTCCTCGCACTAGATGTTGATCACAGTCTAGACAACGCTGTCCACAATCAAGGTGGAGCTGTCACCGATCGCAATTTGCCTGGTCGTGAGGCAATTTTCCTTACTTTCATTGGGGTAAGAGAGCTTCTTGGCCTTGGCGAAGGCTCGGGCCCCTCCCTCACATCTCTCGGAGATGGAAGTGACAGATTTGCAAGATTGTTTCTATGTGGGAGCGTAAGATGCCATCCCTGCGGTTGTATGTCTTGGTATGGACGTTTCCTCATCCACTCCGACCACTTTATAACAACCTTTCTTGCGTGGGCCAAGTCTTCTTCAAACCACTCTTTGTGCTTCTCTCCGCAAGAGCAATGTTGCTCCCTTTTTCTATTGATGGCGAGCTCAGCATGTACAAGTGCTTCGAGTCGGTAGATGTTGGGGACAGGTCGCTCCTCTGATTTGGTAAGTGGATATGCCAGATATGTTTCGTGACCGCACTTCCCCGTCCATCCAGCAAGGCGGTCCTTGACTGTTACCTGAGTTATCCCGATCTTTACCATATTGAACTCGCCTAGAAGGCGATAGATGTATATCAATCCTTCATGCGTTTTCATTCTTCTCGAGCCCCCATTTGAAGAATATTGCATGGCGGTGCCCATCTCTTTCTCCGTGAGAGGGTTGAGTAAAGCTCTTCGGAGGATCATTTGAGGAGTCATAGAACTTGCCAAGGCCGTAGTGTAGGGAACGAATCTACGTATAGTGGGTTGGTCTTCATAGTGCAGTATTCCCTTCGAGTCTGGGCTCCAGGATCTGAAGCCCGGGGATGACAACTCTGCATGTCGGTCACGTATCGAAAGCAGGTCGTTCCTAGAGGGCAGGTCGTTCCTAGAGGGCATCACTGTTTCATGATCTGGTCTTGCGATTCCGCTCGAAAAGCTTGGCTGGTCCTCCGCCTCCACAGAGCTGAGGGCAAGGTCCTCCTCGGCGATGGTAATATAACAATTCTCGTCTGCTAGAGTCGGCTCCGTAAAATCCGCAAATCGCAAGTCGTTACTAGATGTGATCCGACGAATACACAATTTAATTGATCGGGGCTCCGAGGGTGAAGAAGACTCCGGCTGCGGGAAAGCACCAAACTCGAAGTTTGGCAGAATACTAAGGGACAATCTGGATGGCCCTAATGCAAGTGTTTCAGGACTAGAAGGTTGCAATAGCCCAGTAAGAAAGGGGCCCGTCAAAGTGGAGCCTTTTCGCTTCAAGTCATGTCGATCTGGAGTCTCGGGGATGCTATCACCATCGGACGGGTATTCCTCAGGTAGAACTGACACCTGCTCTTGATCCGTCAGATCCGCAGATGCAGCCTCATCTAATTCCGACTTAGTCTTTTCGGCTTTTGTAGAGGGTTCCGCAGAGGGGCTTTTGGCTCCTACAAACTCGGCCACCGTCTTAATGTACTCATCGTCATTCTGTATACCCGTGCACAGTACTGTCAACAAATCAATCCGTTCCCGTAAAGTGTTTGCGTCCTTGAAGAACGTTGAGCATAGCAAACACGCCAACATCGCCGTGGCTTCAAGCCGATGAACATCTGCACCTCCTTTAAATTTGTATTCAAGACCTTCGTTGTTAAGATGGACATCATGTATATTGCCTTCGCAACCAGTGGATGCAGCCGAGTTGGCCATTGTGTTTGAAGGCAGATCCTGAGGAATGTTGGCCACTGAGGCAGAGCCATAGCCCGTTGGTTCCTCGTTGGCCTTCAAGATGGTGTCGGGGACAGGTTTGGACCCAGGCGTAGACTCACGCGCATCCTTTTCTGGCGTCTTTGGGGCCCAATTCGAAGTCTCGGGCTCCCAGCCTTTACTAGATAGCCTTTTGGGCGGAATAGGAGTCTTGATCTTTCGCCGCTGGGGCGACGTTGATGACGCAGTTGTAGGGACAAGTGATAGCCATGTGTTTGTGTGGCCGTCGCTCGACCCGTGGTCACGTACTGATGCAGCCAATCCCTTGGGGCTCATCCCAGTGAAAGTTGAATTTTTGTCTTCAGGCCATTCTGGAGGACGAATTGTGCCAACAAACTGCCATTCGAAGTCAAATCTGCGACAAGATGGGAAAGAAAACCGACGGCTCTCTGAGCGTGTCTGCCTGAATGCCCCTACTGGTACTGATGAAGATGCGACATCTGTACGTAAAGCAGTCGAGTCTTCCGAGAGACTCTCTAGCAACCTATTGGGCGGTCCATCAGGGCCATTAGCCTTATCGACACTGAAGCCGAAATATTGATCATGAAACTCTGCGACAGGGCACGGAGAAGACGGTCTGTTGGTGCTGGACATGCTGGACACAGAGCAAAGCGCGAAATGTGCTTTTCAGGATCGCTCGAACTGAGGGTTTTACAAAGTGAAAGGCGAAATAGGTCTATGTATTTCAGCAGTACACCCTAAATGCTCTCCGTTGCGTTACATTCGCGGGACAAAAACGAGGGGCAAAATGTTCTAGACTGCCCTATGAAAAAGAGGCCGAAGCCCGGAGGAGGGTTGGTCACGACACTCATTGGACGGCAAGGCGCTAAGACAAGGCTACAACAAGCGGCCTCCCTTGATGCCTACAGTGGGGCTACCCGAGGCAAAAAATTCGAACACATTAGCTATTAGCAAGATGGAAGAGGACAGGCAAGGATGTTTACTATTACCAAAGTCAAGGAAGATAGCAAAATGCAATGAAACCATGAGAGAAGCCAATTTTTGGTAGGTCACCCTAAACATAATGCCCACAGGCGCTTCAATCGGACGCGATACTGACCGATGAGCTTCGTATGCAACTTATCAGTGTGCTTACGAGTCGATTATCTATAGTAGACGTCTAGCTCTGGAAGCTGGACCCAAAGGTTTGGGACATGCGAGATTAGGGGCGGCTTGGGAAACCCACCCCGCGCCACAATCACGCGCAATAGTGTTCCACGAATTCGTGTAACCGCCAACATCATGCCGAACATCTTCGTAGCGGATGCCCCGCCATCATCGCGAATTTGGATATTCACGATTTCAAAGGAGAGAGTGGTGATGACTATATCAAACTCATTCACGATGCTGTGTGTTTGCACAACGATGGGGTTTTGCGCTTGAAGTCATTTACCTTTACCGATCGAGGATTGCCTACTTTTAAGGATCATGCCGCTAGAGAGTCGCACGGCGAGTGTGAAGAAGCAGGGTTCATATTAAGCCTACTACCAGGGGAACGTAACGCTAAGGTATAACTACACAACATTCTCCTCCCCAGGTATATCTCTCAGGCTTATACCGTTCATAGTTCCTTCTCACTGGCGACAATACTCGATGTGTGGTGGATCTGACGCATATCCGAATAACCCTATGAAGAAGATCTGGGCTCTTCTGGAATAGGGTCCGGAAAACTCAGGAAATCGCGAGTTGTCTTAGGGTCGTCGGTTTGTGCTTTTGCGGCGCGTGCTGCCCCGAAAGCTGCAGCATAGAGAGGAGGAATGCTGTCATTATTCACCAGCTTCCCTTTTGCTTCAGAATCAGGGAAGCTCTCAAGCAGACGACGCATTTCCCCCATTGTCTCCTCTGCCTCTCCACTAAGCGTGATGAACTTATAATCCCCCAATCGCGCTTTGGCCAGTTCCACAAAAGTATTCAGAGACCGACGAACCTCACTCCAGTGCGGATCCTCCGAATCGCCTTCCTGTACCTTTGCATGCTTTAGCGCAGACTTCTCCCCCAGCTCAGGCAGCTGCACCTGTCCCTCGATGGCACAAACGTCCCAAGCGACCTCACAGATTAGGAAGTGCAGATAATTCGTGTTGTAATCCACCATGAGCACATTGTACTGATCCTGGGGTCTTCCTATTGACATATCTTGTGCGCGGAATACAGCCTTGGGAAGCCTGTTCAGCATATGCGTTCCACCAAGCAATATACCGCTAGCAACAGCAGCATCCCACACAACCATACGAATACCATCGTCCCAATGATATGGGGTTACGATGGCCTGGACGTCTGCTGGTTGGCCAAGAACACGTTCTACCTCGCTTTTGATCGAGCCAAGGGCTTCGGTGAACAGTTGCTTCTGGTCGATGACGGGATAGTTTCGTCCTGCGGGGTTCTCTTCAGGTAACGTCTCGAGCTTGGACTCCACTTTTCTTGATAAATTGTCGTTGAAAAAATCTTGATACCCGATGCTGCATTCTATTTTCGCGACAGGCACGACCTTTCCGTCCTCCAAGGCATGGGCGGCCGTCATAAAGGTAGGGCCAAAATAGACACCTAAAGGGTATGGCATAATGCGCAACGCAGAATTTACTGAGAGCGGTCGCAGTTCTGGCTCAGCAAACAAGCGGGCAGCGGTTAGAGATATACGATATTGGAGTATGGATGTGCTATCTTTGGGCTTCGCAAAATTCAGTGGATGACGTGATGAAATGTGCGAGTTGGTGGCACGTTGAAGGATTCCTGCCGCCTATTCCCCGCCACAACCAATGCAGGTTAGGCTCTAATTTAAGCGCCCACGTATTCCAGGATCCACAGAATCCTCAACAGCTGTGACGTACCAAGCCTACGCCTTATTTGTTTCAGCATCACTATGGTGACACGCTTAGCACCAGGAAGCTGTGCTCTTCGCAAGGCAGACATAGCACGTATAACTGTGTTTTTTGGAACCTGCGCTTGAACAGCATTAATTTATTAACACTCTAAACAAGTCCAATATCTAATTGCCGGCTATGGCTCCCGATTAGGGAAAAAAACTCATCAACCCTCCGGGTCTTAATCGGAAGAGAAATGCCTGAATGAGCGAGTGCGCCCACCAGTGTCAAAAACCGCCAACCAGATTTCGCATGTCAACTATACAGCTCAGCTACGAGCGAGCATCATTGTAGGATTCAATGTTTCATGCTGCGTTTTGGCGGCTGTGCTGTATTGCCAAGCGCCGAAACGATTGGCTCTGATGTGACTTCAATTGAAGCCACCATTGTGCGGCGGCGTCTCTAGTATCTATGGGCATGAATTTGCAGCTCTGTCCAAGAGCGTACGTCTGCGCCTTGTGCCAGCCCTCAGTTTCATGTACTTGCCCAAATCCTACCACCATCCTGCGCAATATCATAGCCATGGTTCGGTTTCAGGCAACACTTGCCCTCGATCGGTAGTCATTTTCAACCTATAAAGATATGAGGGTTTCTCGTTCGTTTCCACAATGTCTCTCGCCAATCTTTCATACTCCCTAGGATCACGCTTTTATTCATGAAAAATTTGCCTCGACGTTATCAACATGTTGTCGAAGATATTTCTCTGCCTTGTGTGTCTTTCCCTAGCTTCTGCGTCACCTTTACTCCAAGCTCGTGAAGACTTTACTAGAGAGAGTCTTGAGAACGAGTTCCAGGGCATCTGGTGGAAGTATGCCTTTGGCAAGAACGATGACGGCACCCAAGAATGTTCGACAGATAAGATTACCACTCTTGTCACAGCTCTCCGTACGACCAAGGGCTTTATGGCCCTTGCTGCGGACACTTCCAGAAAAGATATCACCACCGACGGAGCATGGCATCATTGGTACATCAGACCTAACCCTGACAGCAATACAATCATTGTAACCCAGGACTGGAATGTAAGTGGCAAGATGTTTCCGTAACATTGGGATAGTGCGGCTCATTTGTTTGATTTCGATGATCCAGCGGACTTCGATGCTAACTAAACCATAGTACAATGACGCCTACAAGGCTACTCTAGCACGTATCCAGAGTAAGCAAGCTTCTTACAATGGCGATCTCTCAGCTTGTCACTGACTCCGTATAGGCAATGTTGGTAGCGCAAGCTCATGGCCATTCAATGGCAAACCCAATGGTTCACATTCCTCCGCCCAACGTGTATCGATTCGTTGCAAGGAGGTTTTGCCAAATGGCTACAAGCCTTGTTCCCAGAGTAAGCTCCTGTAAGTATCAAAGTCCTTCGTTGTTAGCTCATGAGCTGATTGATTGAGACCCGCCTATACGAGTCCGCCAAGTGCCACAGAAGCAAGTGAGTATTACCTTACCTAAGTTTCATCATTTGCGACACTGACTTTTGATAGATACATGGATGACCTTTTGTGATCTCTTCTTTGATAGTAGCATCAAGACTCTAGACGACGAGACATCCAAAGGCCCTAAGAAATCCTCAGAGCTCTACGCCCTTCGGACACGAGAGCACATACTCGCCCATGAGTTTTTCCACTGTGATATTTTTGGATTCTCGCCGACTCATAGTATGTTCTGCTCCTCACTTGTGTCTGCCGAACAAGTCTGTGTCTATTCAGTCGACTGACATACCGCAGTTGATGATCTTTCCGATCCCGCCGTTGATGGACCCGTGTATGGAGGCAGTAGATGCTCCGATTATGGCTGGCTGCATGTCAAAGATAGTCCTAGCACTGTCAACATGGAAGCAGACGAAAATGGTAGGTCTCCATCTTTATCCGCGTACCCAAGGCATTCGCTGATTTCTATGTAGCAGACACATACGCCTGGTGGATTACCTCCGTCTGGTTCCAGAAGAAGTGGAATTGGCCCTACGACACTAGCTCTGGCAAACGTCAAGCTTGGACCGATGTTGCCGCGATCGATGGATATGACGACGGCACTAGAAATGACGGTGAGGGTGTCCTTCCTATCATACCCGTCACAGTAGTTGGACCAGCACCTGTGGCGGCTACGCCACCGCCCGCAGCTGCGCCTGCGGTAACCTGTACAGTTGTGTAAGTCTCCTTTCCAGGTCTAACAATCCGACTTTGGCTAACTGGTGCCGAACGTTATCAGGCCAGATCCAAACCACCCACCAGCAAGCATGTGCAACTGTTCTGATGGCAGCCATCCTCAACCCGATGAGGACAATCGGTGCTGCATATATGGAAATGGCGAAAATCAGTGCTTCCATTAAAGCACCAAGTAAATTTGAATCCCTCGATTAGACTGCGGCGTTGCTCCATACAAGACCTTCGGAGACTCAAAGTGGATTCATTAGAAATGGCGCGATTGCAGTCAAACATGGTCTGGCTGCCTGGTAGTGGGACTACGTGTTGGCATATGGCCTAGCGCCTTGGCATACTCGCTAGATAGCTCCCACAGCATAGACCTTCTTAATAAACAACTTGCACCCATTCAGGATTCCAACACTACGAAACCTGGCTACAGCGTACCTACAATGCAGCACGCAGCAAACGGTGGGTGGAGCCTGTTTACCAGGGCTAGCTGACTAGCCCGCTCACGGTCTGAGACTGCTTAGCCTAGCCCCAGCCCAGGCGTTTTAGCTGGGCGGGTTGGACGTTTTCCCACATTGTTCCGAGTATTCGTCTGGCTCATTCATTGTAATTCTCAGGCGTTCTTCAATGTTTTCCCGCTTCGGAATCGGGGGGTAGTTGCCGCGATGCCTAGATTTCTGTGTTCTTCGTCCTATCGATAGGCGTGCTAAAAGTCAGCAACCACTTCGACTACTTTCATCAAGTTAGAGAGCAGAAACGGCCTTTGATGAGTATGTTACCTGGTACCGACGAGGCCCTATAAAATATCGCTCGCTGCTCTGTTTGAGGGCCTTAGTCGTTGGATTGCAACTACCATTCCCTGTTCAGCCTGGCTTACTAAGCAGTTCTTGGCTTAGGGCTAGGGCAAGCCCCTTGAGATAATACATAGCTGGCAACTACCATAGTTACTACTCCTTAATAAACTACATCAATACATAAAAGAACCATACCTATAGACGTTACTAACGGGTTATAAGCCCGGTATATAACGTACCTGCTGCGTAGTTTATTTAGCGTATTCCTAGGGCGAGCCAGAGAGCCGTTAAAGAAATAGCGGTATTTTACGCTTCTTATACCGCTACTTTAAGAGTAAAATCCTTAAAATCCCTAACGTTAATCACTCTTTATCTATATTACTCTTAGGTATAATAGAAGGTAACGGTAATATAAAGATCCCTAAATTAAGGGGTAAGAGTAACTAGGAATCGTAGAAGGTCGATATTACTATTATTCTAAAGGCTGAAAAGATTTAGGGCTATATAATCGATAAAGAAAGATATTAATATCCTATCGCCCTAGATCCGTTAACTAGAATATTAGTATACCGAGATAATAAGGGAAGACTATATAAAGCTCTACTTATTACGCCGGAAGAGAAGAAGGAGTATAAAGTAACTAAAAAGGAATACTAGGAGGAACTAGGCGAATAAAAGGATAATTATAAAACGGTATATAATTATATTTTATTTAACCTAGAACCGAACCTAAAGACCTATATCGCCGGTGTTACGAATAATACTAAGGCGATAAATATTCTTTACTAGCTTTTCGAGTATTCTAACGCGTAGACCGTCGATTTATATATATACTAAATTACTTATAAAGACTAGGATAACTTTAAGTCCTTATTAGAGTACGGGAACTATATAAAGACGTACTAAAAGAAGCTCGCTAATATAGGAACTCTATTACCCGAATAAATACTAGCGTTATACTTCAGGGCAGGAATTAACCCTAAATTATATATATACGTCGTTAATATATAGAGTCTCGCTAAAAGAGATAAGATAATATTTACCTTAGACGATATACTTAATAAACTCCTAGAATATAATAATCGCCGATAGGATTTAAAGACTTTAACGTTAAGAAAGTAGAATAAGTATAGAAATAATAAGAGTAGAAATCGGGATAATTCTACCCCTAGATTAAGATCTAGGAATAACTTTATAAATCCTAGTTATAGGAAGGGTAAAAATAATAGAGATCGTCGAAATAATAAATCTAATAATAAACCGTATAAGGAAAGGAAGAGTTACGAGGGCTATAAGGAATATTACTTTACGGAAAATTACTACTACCTTTATAAAGATAAAAGGCCGGAAGGCTAGGAGGTATACGAGAGTAAGTAATACCTCCTAGCTAAAAACCGTACTAACGGTTTAGGTAAAAAGCCCGCCGAGGCTAAAAAAGTTAAGAAAATATTTATTTCTAGCTATATAAATAAAGCTAAAATATTAAATAATAAGGACGATACCTTCTAGATAGACTTAGCCGTAGATATCCATATTATACACGACTTCTCCCTATTCGATAAGGCTATATATAAAGAGAAGCGATATAAATTCGTAGTAATTAAGGACGGATCCTAGCATAGGATTTATAGTATTAATATTATTAGTATTAACCCGCTTATTAACGGTGATTATAAGGAGCTAGATCTCGTTAATATATACTACGTTCCCGATATAAAATATAATCTCTTATCGCTAGGAATGTTAAAGCGGAATAATTATAAATTTTAGGTAACTAATAAGAGAATAAATATCTTAAATAAATAAAGGGAGCTTTATTTATCTAGAACCCGTATCGGGACTAAATACTCGCTTAATTTAAGAAAATCCCTAACTACGATTAAGGCTAGGGCGAATCCTCTTCCTCTACCTCCTATAATTACTAGTCCTTTAATTAAATCCGGATTATAGACTTAATAGTATAGGAGGCTTTATTATTTAAATATAAATAACGTTAAAAGGCTAGCGTATTTATTAGAAGGAATAGATACTTAGAAAGCTATATCGCTTTAGGCCCTAGAACTACCTATTAAAAGGTATAAACTATATATTATAGGGTATTAATACCGTATTATAGTTCGCGTACCTAGGCGATCCGACCGGATTAAAAGAGCTACCGATCAAGGCGAGTTAATATATACCGATATCGCCGGCGGTAGTTAAATTATATATATACTAGAAGGAAAGCGTTATATATTTATTCTACTCGATAACGCTACTAACGAACTAATTATTCATTTATTTACTAAGAAGTTAGATATAACTAATATAATAGGCCTTTATTTCGAGTATACTAAGAATACTAAAAGGCTTATTTAGTGCTTTAAAGGTAATAATACTAATAAAAATATAAATAAGAGGATATAGGCGTTATTCGCTAAATATAGAGTTAATTAGATTCCTATTATTATATATAACCCTAATTAAAATAAAGCGTTAGAACGATATATTCGTACGTTATTTAAACGTATAAGAAATATTCTATTTAACTCTAAGTTTCCGAAAACCCTATAAAGTAAAGTAATTAAGACGGTTATATATTATTATAACCGTAGCCCGACTAGGAGTCTAAGTGCCATAACTCTATATAAGGCGTTAATAGGTAATAGGCCCTTTATAGGATATCTTCGTATATTCGGCTATATCGTATACTACTATAATAAGGATCTTAATAAGAAGAAGCTCGATAATAAGAGTATTAAATACTACTTCGTTAAATACGACGGTATAAATAAATTCCGCCTATAGGACGGTAAAAGGATAATCGTTTTAACCCATATAGTATTCGATAAAGTCGTCGATCCTAGATAATTAGGCGAGAATAAAGAAGAATAGTATACTTTCTTAAATAAATTATTAGAAGAAGAAGATAAAATATCGGACGGTAGTTATAAGGTTAAAGAATCCTCTACCGATAAGGGTAAAATAACCCTACGTCCTATACGTAAGAAGTCGTAGAACTACGCCGCTATAAATAACCCCTAGAAGAAGGTTAGGCCCGTTAAAAGTAAAGTATATAATAAGAGCGTCGATAATAAAACATAGAATATTAAGCGAGGTTTCGTTATACGCGTTATTAAAATAGACGTTAATTTAATCCCTAACGTTTCTATAATTATCTATAAGACTCTAAATAACCTAGATAAAGAATAATAACTAGCGGTACTCTAAGAAGAACTTAATTCATATAAAGTTTAATAGATTTAGGACTTAATACTAGTACCTAATAATAGGAAGGTTCTACTAGGCCGCTAGATCTTATCTATTAAAATAGACTTAGCTAGTAATATTACTCGATATAAGGCGCGCTAGGTCGTAAAAGGATTCCGATAAATAGAAGGCGTTAACTTTAACGAAATATATTTAGGAGTACTAAAGTTATAGTCCTAGAAATTACTACTAGTACTTAATATGAAATTTAACCGAGAAATCCATTATATTAATATTATTACCGTATTCCTAGAGGCCCTACTTAATAATATAATTTATATAAAGTAACCTTATAGTTTCTAGAAAGATAACGTAGTTTATTTATTTAGGAAGGCTCTATATAGCCTTAAATAAATACCCCGAGAGTAGTATATAACTCTTAGGGAATTCTTTAAAACTATCGGTTTTATACGGGTTAAAAAGAACTATTTAATATTCGTTTATAAGAATGGCTCCGTAATTAATCTCTATATTAACGATTTATTTATTCTTACCCCGACCGTAGTATTAATAGAACAGCTGAAAGAATAACTAAATACGCGTTTCCGTGTTAAGGATTTAGGCGAGATATCGTACTATCTTAATATAAAGATTAGACGAAATCGTTAAAACCGTACTATTTATATAAACTAGGCTAGTTATATTAATAAAATATTAATTAAGCTTAATATAGAGTATTATAGAAGGTAGAAGACTTTTATAAATCCGTTAATTTAATTAAAGGTAGTTACTAACGATTATATCGCTAGTAAAGAAGATTTAGAAGGGTTTAGGAAGCTAATCGGGTATCTATAATAACTTATTACTATAACTCGCCCTAATATCGTATATATAGTTAATATCTACAGTCGTTATTTAAAAGTACTATTTTCCACCCATAATATTATACTTAAAAGGATTATTAGTTACCTAGCTAGAATAACTAAGCTAGGACTACGTTATAGCCCTAAAGAAGGAATTAAAGAGCTATTAATAAGATTTATAAATTCGTCTTAAAGAGACTATATAAATACTAGGCGTTCTACCTTAGGGTACGTTTATTTCCTATAGAATAAGCTTATTAACTAGTTAATAAGACGCTAGAAGACTATCGCCCGGTTAACTACAGAAGTAGAGTACGTCGGCGAGGTAAATATTACTATAGAGTTAAAATTCCTAGTACCCCTATTAATAAAAATAGGATATATCTAAAAGGATATAAAGACTATTTAGCTTATAGCTAATAACTAGGTAGCTATTAAAATAGTAACTAACCCTATTAATTACCCTACTACTAAGTATATTAATTCTAACTATTATATTATTCGCGAAATAGTCGCTGAGATAAACATACTTCAGATTAACTATATACCGACGGCGGTCATAATTACGGATGGGTTAACGAAGCCCTTAGGCCCCATAAAGTTTATGGCCTTTAGTACTATACTAGGGCTCGCGTCGGAGCCAGTATAGGACTATAACGTTACTATAGTGGTGTTACTAACGGTCAGGTAGTTAATAGGAGCGTTAGATTACAACTACCATTCCCTATTCAGCCTGGCTTACTAAGCAGTTCTTGGCTTAGGGCTAGGGCAAGCCCCTTGAGATAATACATAGCTGGCAACTGCCATAGTTACTACTCCTTAATGAACTACATCAACACATAGAAGAACCATACCTATGGACGTTGCTAACGTTAGTCAAGTCAGGGAAATACCGTGGATGCCCGGATCACGATATTGAGCATGGCAATTGTTAATCAACATGGCTTACGTACTCAATGTTACTTCCCTTCCCATCTTCCGGGCGACGCACTGCCCAACTCTTCTGTTTCATTGGGTTTCCGAACACCGCGGACAGCCCGTGTCACCGTTCCCGTCCCGCTTTGGGGGAACAAGGCTGCTGAGCACCGCCTTGATCTGTCTCAGCCTATAAACGATATTTTCACCCATACGCGGGTCGTATTATCGAGCACGATCATGGGTAATCACAAGATATACGTACTCGTTACTACCCGTCTCATCACCCACAGCAATGCTCTGCCTAACCTTTGTGTTTCATTGGATTCCAAAACTGGATTCATGCCGTGGACAGCCCGTGTCTACCGTTCCCGTTCCGCTTCTAAGGCCAAGGCTGAAAAGCACCCCACAGCCATTCCAACCTCTAGGATAGGCTTGCAAATGTTCATGCCGAGATAGCTTCGTCAATGATTGCTTGCAAAGTGCTGAAAGTGCCTAAGAACTTTGATTACTAGGCCTGTGCAAACCAGGGGTTAGTGCAGATGATCCCTGTCTACTACAACGGTACGACTGACCAACCCGTCCAACATGTCCAGCCCCGGTGTATAACAGGGCGGTAGGAGAACGTAAAGCGGGAGCTTCCGAAAGAATATATATACCAGTCGAAAGAATCTCTTCAGACGTCCCAATCAATGAGCGCAAAGCTACAATTATATCTCAGATATCATGCATTCTTCCTTGAGTTTCACAACCTTCTCAGTAATCCTCACTTGTACCACATTTTCGATGGCACAATCGACAGACCCAAACCCTGTCAGCGAATATATCATTTACCCAACCAAAGGTCTTGACCAAGTCGCTACGAATGCCACTTTTGCTGGAATCCAGAAGATCCAAGGAAGTACACCGGTGACTACGTACACCTCATTGTATGATGGAGTAGTCTACTGGTTGACCAACTGCACTTTATCCGCCACAACACCAATCTCAAATGTGCCCTGTGTAAGATCTACATCCCTCCAGCATTGTACTATCCACGATCCTAACCTCTTGATGAGATTTATCTCGATATCGCTTACCGCGAGACAATGACCGCGTACTAAACAGACTTTAGGTCAGATTGATCACTCCGAATGTAGCGGATGCCACCCGCTTCGCAGCGGTTCCCACACGTACAAAGACAGGCACAGACGCTCTTGAACAGAAACGCGTACCATTGTCTTATAGTACCCAGATAAGCGCTCCATCAGACTTGCGCTTCGTCTCGCAACCGAGTCCCGCGGCCGGTGCTTCCCAGCCTGGAGTTAGTGAGTTTCCCGACTACGTCTACGAGGCGCACGGGGGCGCCGGTGTTTGGATCTATTACGTCGAACTGGGGGTCAACACAGCAAGCGTAGTGAGTATCCCCCAAACTACGACTAATACACCATCTGACTGCTTCAGGGTAATAGCTTACGACTAGTGGAGGCATCTGCTAGGTAGCCATTTAGCAACAATATACTCGACTCTACATTTAACGTTTGTACCTTTCTGTTGCATGGGATGTATGGCAAATAATGCCTCTCCCTTATGTTTATGGCAGGACAGTTGTTTGCGCATATACCAAAGTCTGCGAACGACAGCTATTCCCGGTACAGAAGGGCAAACTCGCTCTCATTTTATTACGCAACTCTCCTTCTTCACGGAAAGTACAAAACTAGCAGCTAAACAGCCTAGCCGCTGTTCCAGGCCCTGCAAGGTTTCCTGTCGCCCAACCTACCAGGGCTCCTCCATTACCCTCTAGAATTCTCTGCAGATTTCCATCATCAACAAGAATTAGCGCCGCTATGGAGCTAAGTATAAGCTGCAGCTCTCCAACAGCGCATTGAATTACGCCCGCCCCATGAATTATCTCAATAAATCATACGTAGGGGCAGTGAGGAACTTACTTTACATTTCACCCTGAGTTAGAGTTGTTTCAAAGGGCTGAGGTTGAGCTTGGTCATCAATCCAGACACAAACCGTCGTATATACAAGAGTCTAACAGTCCCGAAGTGCTCACCATGTTGACAGTCAGATCCCTAATCAGCTTTTTCCTTTCCCCCCCAAGCCTTCCCCGTAACCCTCTGCGTCAAAGTCCCATAGAAAGCCGCCAATATCGCCGCACTCAGCACTACAAAGGCAACCGGCGCCCCAATGGCCCAGAACAGCGTCTGGCTACTTTGCATATTCCTTAGATCTCTCGTATTCATACCCAAATAACTCGTCACAAAAGAAAGCGGCAGGAAGATAATCGTAGTAACAGTAAATACAATGATAGCTTTGTTATTTGACTCGGCCTTTATTGATATAGATTGAGCGGCGAGGAAGCGCGCAGTCTCCGCCTGCATTTGCAGCTCTTTGAAGTCTTCCATGCGCTGTTCGATATTCTCGAGCATGCGGTCAATGACTGAAACGCTGAGACTGGCCACGCCATGGGTGATGTTAATTGTGCTGCGGAAATCGCAGAGGGTTTCATCTTGCTGTTTGAGCGTCATTTTGATGACATCGAGTTCCTCACGGAGGAGCTTTATGTCGTCGTAGACTTTGACGGATGCTTGGTCGCGGACCATGGCTTGTACTTTGGTAGTGTATTCGCTGTATACTTCGGTAAGGTGGAAGTCACGCTCGGTGGAGAGGTTGTCGACCAGATTTGCGAGAATGAGAGAGAGCAGCGCTTCGGAGTCTACGGCTTGAAAGCCAGCAGCTTCTCGGTAGTCGTCCGTGTGAATCATGAGGATTAGCTGCTTCCGGGATTCGACGAGAAGGCTTTCGCAGTCATCGAAGGTCTTTTGCATCTGGTTCCACGAATATTCGCTCCATTCTGATGTACTACCAATAAGGACGAGCAGCAACACAAGATGTTGGAACGCTGCTGGAAGAGCCTTAGGGATTTGGTATCGTGCTTGTTTCGACCCATCGTCTGTACGCACACCCATCTGAATACTTCGGATAAGATTGTACAACTCTGAGAGGCGTATCTCAACGAAGCCTAAGACGCCGTCGTTCTGAGCTAAGATTAGCATATCCTTGGGTAGTGAACGGACAATACGTACTCCCTTTTGTAGTATCTGATACAGAGCGCCCCAATACTTGGAAACCACTGGGGCATCATAGCCCTCTGGAACAAAAGCGTGGAGGATCTTGCCCGCCAATTCGAAGATCGCCGATTTAGAATCATTCAAGCGAGTGAATGCATTAGGTGTATCTTCGAACTTGATTTTTGATGGAACAAACGTGGCTGAAACATTGCCAACATTCTCACTGGCTTCAGACTCTTGGCTCTTCATTTCCTTCGAGGTGGCCATATATGATAACACATCAACGACGGCCTTCTCTACGGTCTTCTCGTAAAGCTTGGCGTACTCTGGGGAAATCTTCTTAGGCTTCTTGAGATGGTTGTGCATTCCAGAGAGTATTGTATAAAGGTAAAACTCGTCGACCTTCGTTGTGGTAGCAATTGGCTCGAGCAGTTTCTCTGAGAGTCTCCCATCCACAAGAGGTGCTCCTCTGGCTGGCGCTTCCTGCGGTATTCTCGCTAATTGGTCAATATCAGCTGGCTTATATGCAGTGGACCAGAGGAATATGGGTAGGTCTTGGTTTTCTTTCGCCGCAGGCACGAAGTCTGTCCTGCTCGGCAGTGCGCCCAGCTTTGGTAGAGAAGCCGACTCCTTTCGTGCCATCTGAATCAACCTTTTGAGCTTTGGTTTCGCCTCCTGGGTGAGCTTTTCGAAAGCCACCTTCGGTTTTTCTTTCTCCTGAAATCTGCCACGGTGGGCAAAGTGAGAGTCGGTAGTCTCGGAAGCTCGTCGTGATGGTACAATATCTTCATCACCAGCAAACGCTTTCATTGCATTGGCAAGCTTGTCACGAATGCGAGGAGAAATGGGCTCGCGCTCCTCCTTTTCGCCAGATTTCCCTTGGCCGAGATCAGCTCCAGCTAGGATCTGAGACCTGAGGTATTCCCACCGGGAGCGTGCCAATTGTTTGTCTGAAGGCTTGTAGTAAATGTCATTGGTCGGCGATACAGGAGTGCCTGCAGCAGAGAAATTGTTCCCGTTAATCACGCGCGACCTGACTGCATCCCAACGGGATCTTGCTGGTGGGGATTGTGACTGGATCTTGAGAGATTGTGGTCGAGATCGTGTGCTGGAGCGAGGTGGAAATGAGTAGTCTTGGAACACGTGGCGAGATCCGGAAGTCCGTATACTGAAGTTGTCGTTGTCGCCAAATCGTGATCGGCTGTAGCGCTCCCGTAACCTGGGTCCCCCCGAGGAAATGTCGTATGCTGAGCGGGAGCGTTCCTTTTTCGCCGTGTAGGGTCCACCATACTCCAGCCTATGAAGTCTTGAGCGAGTCCTTGACCCCGATCTAGCCCTCAAGCTTGACCTTGGAGGATAGCTTTCGTTATCCGTGGGGCTGTTTATTGGGCTTCCGAGGACTTGATAAGCAGATCCGCGCCTTCGTTCGTACTGGTCTGGAAAAATTATCCTTGTGTACTTTTGGGCTCGCTCTCGTGGTGATGTCTCCAAGCCTAGATCGCCAGCGGTCAGCTCTAGTATCTGGTCCTCTAAGGATGGTATCAAGCGGTCGCTAAGAGTTTCCACCTTCCTGGGATCGTCTTTGCTCTTGGCTTCCTGGAGCTTGGCTTGCAACTGTCGGAGCTTTTCGACAGCAGGAGCGATCTCATCAAACTTAGGTAATAGACTCAATGTAGAGGACTCAGTAGTGTCGCTTCCATTTTCATCCGGGGTGAAGACAGAGGAAGTGTCGGAGCTTGCGTCTGATTCATAATTCATTTCATTGCCATCCTGGTCACAATACGTTATCAATAGCCGGCTGGACCGTGTCTCGTTATCCACAAGTCTCAGTCGAATGACCTCTGTCCTCTCCTTCTCGACCATTTGCACCCACGACTCGGCGGTGACGGCAACGTTATCGTCAGTGACTAGTCTGTACAAAGGTCCATTCTTCAAAAGCTGGTCACGGATTAGGCCGTACTCATCATGAAGACAATCTTCAGCGATCTGCTTTACCAGCCCGAAATAGGTTTTGCAAAATCGCAGAGGAAGGTAGAAACTGCGGCCTTGAGCGTCAGTAAAATGCACAGACCACGTCGCTTCGTCTTGTTGAGCATCTGCATATGACATGAGTTTGATGGTTTTTCCTCGAAGCACAGACGTATCCAGAGGCGCGCAGGTGATGATAGTATGCTTGTTGATGATAAGCGCCCAGATCTGGGGAACATGCACCACGTGGTCTTTCTTTGCATTTGTAGTTGAGCTAGTCTTGGTGATGACTTGCTCCTTATCGCGCCGTTTGGTGGACTCTAGACGGTAGCGAGACTGTAGCAGCGCACGGACCGGGTGAACTTCGTCTTCCTTCGTCGAAGTGTGACGTCGTGGGCAATCAGTAGTGAATATGGGAAGAGCGACAAAGGTTACAGTCTTCTGTTCCCTCGAGACATGGTCCGTGTCCTCGCCATCGTATACGATTGTAATATGCTTGAGATATCTGCCATGCACATATTGCTTTTCGCAAACCTTTTGGACTTTGTTCAAGCATCGTGCGACAAGAGCCAGATCTGCATCTTCAAGGCCTGGAGTCTGCGACGGATTAGCAAGACCGCCACAAAGGAAGAACTATTCTCTTGAGGCCGTACACGCATGACTTGGTTGATGAACTGGCGAAAGGTCATCGCTTCACTCTGAATGTGCCTCCAACGACTCTCGCAGCGTGGTTGCTCCTGCTGCGCCTTTGCCAGGCCATCTTTGAACGTCAAAGTGACGACCTCTTGACCCTCGTCGTCTGGTACAGAGTATTGCGTGGAGACAATCTCGAGGAACTCCTGTTGGAGGTGCGGCATGGAGCCTCTCGATGGCTCTCTTTCCAAGCTAAGCGGTCTGACCGGTGTAGCGTATCCATTTTGTAGTCCCTTCTCTTCATCTTGCGCAGGCTTTCTCTTGTATCGAAGAGGTATCGTATATCTTAACCGCTTGTTGCTCCGTCTAGGTTCGAAGTCGCCAGTACCCTGACGCAGTGGGCCTCTGTCACCGACTCGCGAGTCGTTTGTCGATCTCTCGACTATGTGTGCGCGAGGCGCATGTGAAGGGTAGCCTCTGTCTTCGGGGAAGCTGTCTCTTCGAGTGGTGACAAAAGGTTCTCCAGCATCGGGATCCATTGCTGGGGCAGCCTTTGCTGACGCGATTTGGTGCGAGACGATTCATCACCCTTCCACGGTACATGACACCATTGAGCATAGTATCCCATAAGCAACCATGGGTCTTGCGGCTCTATATTGATGGCAATTGATGGGCTGACTGGAGGCTTTTCAGCTTCCTGCAGGCCATCCTTAGCGTTGTAGTCGATTAGGCTGGACCTGCGCGCGACAGGGGTGCCGCTCCTGCAAGCCCACAATATCCCCCAGCTTCCTCCATCTCTGTCTCTCTCTTCCTCACCATCATCGCATCGAACGCTGCTCAATGCCAGTCTGACAAAGGAAGAGATTCGGGAAGAAGAGAAGAAATAACGGATTGAGGTTGAAGGAAGGAGTGTATGGGTTAGCGGCATTCCACGCAGGGATTGTCCGTCAAGGCTTCCCTGCACACTTCCTGAACGGCATGCTATCTTCTTGTTAATTGAGGGTCAGAGCAACAGTGAAAAGATTGAAGTCCTGAGGCCCGGCCCGTTGCTGTTCATAGAGGACGCAAGACGGTAAGTCGAAGTGAGAAGAGAAACCGTGGCACTTTGCCGTGGCTCTTTCAAGCAAAGCATGTCAGGCTACAGCCTCCACCATTGTCGAACAAGCAAAGTGCAGTCATCGCTCGACGCAGAAAAATTATGGCGAACGTTTCACCAAGAAGATGAGCCAATTTCCAAGACCAGAAGTCGTTATTGTTACCCAAAGCTTCAAGATGGCCATATATAACTATTGACAATGTAATAGTCGAAGATAAACAGCGGGCTTCTTGGTAATAGTTGAGCGCTGCTGTATCTCTTTTCAGGGGTGGAGTGTCTTGCGAACACTCCATCCCTTTTGACCCTCTGTATGGGTTGTGTCTAAGGATATGGAGCAGACATTATGGATTTGGGCTATACTAGCCAGGTCACTGACCGCGAGAGTGATGATCTCAACGCAGATGTACTTTGTAAACTGATAATCATGTTGCTTAACGTGTCTAAACTGTCACTTCATGTCAACTCAGCAACAGGGCGGAAGGAGCCCATTCCTGCAATTTATGATCGTACTCCCAGTCTCAGACGCAACTATAATCTCGCTCCCTATCCATCACTTCATGTCTTACGTTTCCAATCAGAAACGGACGCCAAAACTACCTGCTCAACTGGATCATTCACTCCAACTCTCATTCTCGAGGCGAATTTTGTCATCAAATTTACCCTCGCTACATGATCACCAACTTTCTCACGTTCTCGCCAACACTACCACCCTGCATTCCTGGCTCCTCAAAGATTATCATGGCACCTGGATTAGCACTACACGCATGCGCACAGTGTAGCAAACCTGCAACTGCGGCCTGCAAGGGATGCAAAGGGATGCCGGACGGCGCTAGACGAGGCAAAGTCGAGGTGAACTACTGCGGGGTTGCTTGCCAGAAAGAGCATTGGCCCATACACAAGGTAGACTGCAAAGCAGCACAAGTTCGACGAGCTCTCTATCGCGTCGGAGATTTAGCCAAGGCAATGTACATTATGTTTCATAAGGTGACGTGGAAGATGCCGATGGGCAATTTATTCAATTCCGGCCGCTCCTGGATCGTGTATCCTCCTCCCAACTACACGGGTAAGAGCCATATGGTGCCCTTCCCAAGTGAAGTCTTCCCCGAAGAGTGCGACAAGGAAGCGATCTTAAGCTGGGGAAATTGCAACAGCGCTCTGGATCACATGCACAATCTGTTGAAGCTTCTACTCAAAGGTCAGTCTTACGGCCGATTCGTTAAGAATTTCACCTGATATGTGACAGATGTATGTATCGAGGTTGAAGAGATCGTCCATACACCCAAGAATACTCGCCTCAGAATCATGCAAGCTTTCAACAATGGCCACGTCGACGCGACCGAGTACTCACACACCGTTGTCCGAGCCACTCTGAAGAGCGGGGAGCAGTATGTTCTGGACATGACTGGGGCTCAATATCGCTGGCCGGAGACAGTCGCTCCTTGGGATTACTACCGCGACATCAGGATAAATGAGATCAAGCAGGGTCTATCATTTGGCGGCACAGTGACGTACTGCAAACAGACGTTCGAAAGACTGGGAGGGACTAGGGAGTGGATGTATAAAGTCGATACCCAATTCGCCACTGGGTTGGATGAGGTTGTTCTTGCTTGGCAGAAGATGAACATGCCATTGAACACCATGCTCAAACTACCAGAAGAGGAGTTCATGGTGAAGCAGAAGGCTTTCGTGGAATTCGTGGAGGATCTATTGCAAGAATACAAAGCATTAAATGAGCGCGATGGTGCGTATGATATCAAAGGAGAAATCACATTGGGAGCAATTGAGCATCTGGCGAGTGGCAGAGAGTTCATCGCACTGAAAGGGAAAGAAGCTACGGAGAAGATTTTCGGCTGGGCGAGCTCTTAAGCCTCGTATGGAAGGGCTGAGAGATGCTGAGGTGGCATTGGGGCATATGGGATGAGCAAATGTGCCGTCGGCATACAGGAGCTCCAGTGTCCTAAAGTAAAATGAGAGGAGCATCCAAGAAGGCTTCCTACCTAGCCCTAAGCTAAGCCGCAATTGGTGATAAGCCCTAACTTACCTTAAGGTAGCCTAGCTCGAAAATATCCAATTCTACGAGATCCCACAAGATCATTACTTTTCTCCGAGTAGTGTCACCTGTCTTGATATTTGGGTTGCTGCGCTGGATGCCCATTCTCACCGCACGACAGACTGTCACCTCACTATCTTCCACGTCCTCTAAGATTTGCGTTGGCACTAACAACACCCCGCGCCCACTACTGCACCTCAGTGGCATCACCAGGCATCAACATTAATGACTCGCAGCAGTCTCCGCAGATTGTAGATGACTTCCCATATGTAATGTTGATGATAGGTATTTAAAATGTACTTGAAATGATTGACTGATACCTCTCTCATCTACCATGGCATTCTCACTGCATCCCGCGGGGCCAGAAGACGCCGAAGATATCACCAGAATATTCCAAGCTGCATTCAAAAATAATTCAATTATGGGCCACTTCCATCCCCATACCCCAGAAGACGTGAGATGGAAAGTGGATCTCAAATTCTTTTCCACTCAGATCGCTGAGCAAGGTATCTACGGCGGGCGAGTTACGAAATTGGTGGAGGACAGCACAGGGTATCATTTCCCTCGTTCCTTATCTCACGCGATATATGTATAGAAGGAATTCTAAATTGAAGATGGTAGGAAGACGGTAGCATTCTCCAAATGGGACTATCCCTACGAGGTCACGCCAGAGAAGAAAGAAACTTTGGAAACGAGAGCTAGAGACCGAGAGAACGAGCCGCATGTCGAAGGGTCTAATGATTCGTTGATGAACGATTTCTTCAAGCAATTGATGGAAGGGAGGAAGAAGTGGATTGTTCCAGAAGAGACTTATTGTAAGTACTTTTCTATTCAATGCTTTATTATCGTCGCATGTAGTAAGAATCCACGGAATTCCCGCGGGAAAAGAATGCAGAGTGCCTAAAGTGCGAGATCTCAAAAAGCATTCCAGTCTCACCGCATGGAATTTGGAAGTAAAATGCTCGACATCGAGCCGCGAAGCTTATATCTCATAGTCCTCCACACCCTAGCCGTCCACCCAGACTACCAACGCCGCGGTCTCGGCTCCATGCTCATCCGCCCAGGTCTCGAAGCAGCAGACAAAGCAGGCGCGCAGACATACATTGAGGCGTCACCCGCAGGCTTAGGTTTGTATATGAAGCATGGCTGGGAGCCGGTAGATGAGATGGTCATCAACATGAGATCCCATGGAGTCTATGATGAAGAAGAAATTGAGCGCCACACGTACTTGATGAGGGAGCCTGGGGCGCCGAATAAACTTGGGAAGGTGGATGTTGGGAAGTTGACAGAATAAAACGCCACTATCATAGATTCGTAGAGCCGCCGTAACAATCATAAACGCCTTAGATTCGTGTATGGCCTTAGCGGCATGTTCAATAATCAACAATATTCCTTCGCACTAGTGTGCCGCCGACGCCCTCGCTGTCGTTTACAGCGCTCGCATTGATCGTTAAGTTATCAAATCTCATCATGTTCGTCCTCGTCTCCACCGAGCTGGCCTATGCCTCATCTTTCTTCACGAGCATATTGTATAGCCAGCCCGGCAGTCAATCAGCCTTAGGCGCCATGGGCGGGTATTTGTTTCCATCCTTTTCGACCTTTGGCTCGCAGGTACACCATGACTCTTTTGGGATCTTGTCCATGACCATTGGGACGTGTGAGCCGCAGCCCCACCAGGAGGACTTCTCTGTGCTAGGTGTCAGCTATGGTTGCTGGTAGTGGAAGGGCTTGGACGTACGGCAAGTGGCGCAGGTTCCACCTTTGCACATTGTATGGAGGCGTTCGGTATGAGGCGTCTATATTTTCGAGGGAGGCCGGGATCTTTGTGAAGGGACAGATACAGAAAGAGATGGATGATGATCGAAGGATATTATTCTCTTCGCCAAGACCAGGTCCGAGCTTCTGCCGAGAAAGCTATTATGGAAAGGACTCTCGATATGGCTCCAACATTAAGTTTCCAGAGCTCGCTTTTGGAAAAATATAATTGATTTTCCTAAATTCTTTAGCTCCGCGAATAGAGGCTCTACAACTAGATACTTTGTCAAAGATATTAAGAGAAATAACCAATCAAAAACTTCATTTCCAAGAGCTTTACTTTTAAGTCTCTTATTCTCGAGTTGTATGCCTTTTTTGCACAGTCAATTTTTGAAAATCTGCAAGCGCCGATAGCTAAAGATCTTAAATCCCAAACATCCCAGATAAATTAGGGTCGCGGGCCTACTTCGCGTAGATAATCGTTCAGAGAAGGCGCTAGTTAGGGAGACTTTCGGGTCGACTCCGGGGTAGCTCCAAGGCCTTCATTGCAAATTATTTTGTCCACGACATGCTTGGTGACTACCTATCTAAGTCCTCGATTGCGCAGCTTGACAACGAGCATATCGTCCGCTAATTCGGTTCATGACAACCAGTAGTTCGAGTCAATAAAGCATCTGTTGGTAAATCGTCATACAGGGGAGGAAGCAAATGCTTGCGTATTTTCCGCACGAGTCCTTATCTATACTAGTCTCTTGGCACTTCTATGACGAAGCCTGCTCTCCAAGTCGACGGCGTCATCAATTACGCACCTACAGGAGATCCTTGCAAGAGATGTCGAAATCATAGCTCAGTCTGGCTGGAGAGTAGTCCCTAGGTACTCCGGACCTTCCTGCTTTTCCTCATTACCAGCATTTTCTCCCCTAAGACGAAGATTGAGGCTTTCCTGATCATCATTGGCTAGAGTGTCGGCAATGTGGTTTCAGCACAAGGATAGACCAGCATGAGATACAGACTGCGAGGATTAGACCAAACGAGCATGATCCTAGAATAGCTTCCCTCAATCTGAAGGGTTGAAGAGCATACCATAAAGAAGACGCCAGCTCACCCGGAAGGGTTAGCTTCGCAAACATGGCTTGCAGTCGTCAACGCTGCAGGAACGCCTGAAGATAATTTAAACCATGTATACGTTGATGCCCAGTCGCTCCTACTCGCGCACATCCCACCTGCCACCATGACGCAGTAGAAGCCTCTAGACTGAAGTCGATGACAACCGAGCAGAACAGAGATCATGGGACAAAGAGCTTGGACACACACGAAATGGATCTGGATTAGGTAGTGCTTATTATTAGGCATGTCTGTGATCTATATTGTGCGGGATGCTTCAGAGTGAGCACAAATCCGACAAGGAATGAGCGAGGGAAGATACATATCGGCAGTCAACGATATACAAACCCTGGGCAGCTTATCGAAAGGCCACAAAGATAGGGCTGCGGTGCACGTATTGATGGTTTATGAACCTCGGATGTGACTTCATCCCTGCAGGCATCTGATACGCTTGCTGAATTTGCGAGAGAGTAAACATCCTAACCAAACGCCTAGAACAAGATTCCGATCCGAACAACAACGCTATTTCCTGACTATGCAAGCCGTGGGAAGACATGAAAAGCCTTCCAAACCGCACACTGAAGTACCCTTCCAGCGGTATACAACCACAATCACTGTATCCTCCAATTCCACCCACCCATGACATCCCGTCCACTTCGGTCTCAACCTTAAACCAAATGGCTGCATCCTTGGCCAGTAACGACCGCCCTGACACCGCACACATCCAATGCATTGCAATCCCCGTGTACTCCGGCGTGTACCAAGCGGTTACATTCGTGCGACAGCAAGCGCCAAAGGGTTCTCGGCAATACAGGCAGCTGCCGACATCAGCACCTCAAGATGGGATCGCTAAGCGCTCCGTAGAGCACCGAACGATTTGATGACCATGATGAAGTCTGACGCCAGCGATCCAATGGGCCCCCAAGTGCTCCGAAGAAACACTAAGCGACACCAGGGGATATACTGCGAATATTGCGAGGATATTGTAGGCTGCGTTGCTGGCGAGGGTCGATGCGGTTGGTGTAGTCCTCACGCCTTGACTGATTTTGTGGTAGCTGGTAGGTATTTCGTTGCGAGGGAGCTAGAGCTCTTTTACTGGAAGCTGGTCTCCTTGCAACGCTTTGGCCTCGTCCTCCTTGTCCTTCTTGATCTTGGCCATCAATATTCCCAAGTTCGTCCAAGCTTGTTCTGGGACTGGTTTTCCTTGAGGTGGATGCTGAGATTGCGAGTCTATATATGCGAAATTAGCGATTGCCAGTCGATTGAGTATTCTTTCGGTGCTCACCAAACGCCTGAGTAGAACTCGGTCCAGCCACACTAGCTGCAGGAACACTGCTGCCTAGCGCGAATGGGATGGTCTGCTGCGCTGCCTTGCGGCGCCCAGCCAGCCCGCGTGCTTGTCTCATCGGCCGATTGTGGTTGGTGGCCAGACTAAGCATAAAGTCTACCTTTGCACGTGCGTCCTCCAATTCGGTATCGCTCTCATTGGCGCGCTCGGGAGAGTCGGGAGTGAATGCGGTCAAGTCTGAGCTTGGAGTCGCGGCGTTCTGCTGGTTGAAGAGCTCCTGCCTATTCGCCTCATCTCTCTCTGCGTTTTCGTGCTCAATCCACTCGTCCTCGGCGTATCGAGGGCCATTCAATATGGCCAGAAGCTTCTGGCTTCTAGTCTCCATGTTGAACTCCTTCTCAAGAACGGTATCCATCCGATTGCAAATGTTACTGATCTGCTCAAGTTGCTTCCGGAGCTCAGGTCGCGTCCCATCAACCTGCTCGTCAAAGTCTGCCTCGTCTAGTCTCGCTAGGTTGACAAATTTCTCGAGAATCGTCAACGTGAGCTCGTGATTGTTGTGGACAGCGCCCTCCATTTGTTTCAGCGCCTTGTTCGCCTCATGCAGTTCTCCTACCCAGAAGTGGGGATACTTCGAAACTCGACAACAAGTTTGGTCCGCAAGCTCCCGCAGCAGGATATTGGCCCGCTCCAACTCCAACTCTACACGCCCAATATCCGACTGCCCAGTGGAGTTTTGTACCTGGATAAGAGCGTTAGAGCTGTCTTTTGCCAGCTTGCTCTGCTTGTCGGCGTCAGACTTGGCTTTCATCGCTTCGGCCTTGGCGGCGGTCAGTTGTTTGTACAAACTGGTGCTGGTCCGTTTGGCTTCCTTGTTTTCACCCTCCTGTTTTAATAAAGATTTACGGAGATGCTTCATCTCGTCCGCGTCCCTGATAGCGGCGTTCTTCTTCGCAGTCTCCAGCTTCTCCTTTTGCGCTTTGAGCTGAGTGTCCACGGCGCCTTGAAATTGGTTTTCCAAATTGCGCTTCTCGTGCTCCACGCGGTCTTGGACTGCTCGCTCGAACGCGTCATCCATGGTAGCTTTTTGGGCATCTAGCCCCCGCTGAAGCTCGCTCTGAAGGACTTGATGGACTTTAGCGTTGACTTGTGTCTGCAACTGCTGCTCAAATTGCTCGTCCATTGTGGCTTTCATGGCTACCACCCGCTTCTGAATTTCAATCTCAGCTGCCTTTGAGAGCTCGGCTTGGCCAATCTTCAAGCAACGCTGCACCTCCGTTTTGCACCATGCTTGCGCGTCAGAGCTGCTAACGGTACCTTTCAACGCCTGCTGGAGCCTAGCAATATCCGCTTTCAGCTCCTTCACTTGCTCCTGATTGGCTTCATCAGGGCTGTTTGCCTTTTCACTGGCTGATGCCAGCTTCTGTTGGAGTTCTCGGACTGCCTTCTTTAGCTCCTGGACTTGACTGGATTGCTCGTTCTCAAGCTTATGGATGGTGGCTTCTAGCTCCTTGATACGAGTGATGAGCTCTGTCGAGGCTGGAGTTGGGGTTTTCGATCCATCTTGGGCAGAGACCTGGCTGCTCTGTGTTTCAGCTGGCACCTTATTGCCCCGTTGTTTGCGCTTGAGCTTCTTCAACTGTGCCTCAAGTTGCTCCTTGGCAAGTTGTGACGCATGGTACTTCTCCAGGATCTCATCGAAATCGGCCTGCACTCGGGCCGCCTTGCCCTCGGCTGTCAATCTCTCTCCGCGCTGCTTAAGCTGATCTTGAAAGAAATCCGCTTCAGCTTTCGCAAATTCGGACTGTTGCTTGGTCAGAAGCTCCTGCAATTTTGTCCTCTGTGACTCTTCTCGCTTGTTTTTGGCGCGAAGTTTGCGGTTGTTAAGCTTAGATTTGGTCAACTTCTGGTCGAGCTCGGTGTTGGTCTTGGTCCGGGCTTCAGCTTGGAGCTTGGCGTCCTTCTGCACCTTTTGCGTCTCCTTCTCTTGAGCAATAAGCTTCTCTTCTAGGTCCTTGATTGTGTTCTCAACTGCCTTCGAAGTTTCTTCCTTCTCCTTGATAGCCTGGTCCCGCTCCTCATGAAGCATGTTCACTTGGTCCTGCATTTGCTTGTATTGCTCGGAGTCGACTTTGCGTGCTTCTTTAAGTTTGCTTTGGGCCTCAGCTGTCTCAGCTTCAGCTTTCTCCAGCTCTTGTGCATGCTCGGTTCTCAACTCCTCAAGCTCGCTAATAGCTTCTTCCTTTGCTGACCTGGAATCTGCAGCTCTTTGTTTGTAGACTTTTGCTGCGTCTTTGTACTCATTCTTGCCGGTAGTGAGCCTCTCCACTTGTCGTTTTGCGTTCTCAGAAGACTTTTTCAGGTCCACTTCAAGCTCATCAACCCGAGCTTTCAGGCCCTTCTTTTCCTGGATGAGCTCGATTATTCGCCCATCCTTGCCCCCAACGACGTCGTTATGAGCACTAATAACGGACTTGGATTCCCGGTCCTTGCCGTCAACCTCCTTTTTGAGCTTGTCCAGACGCTGTTTCACTCGCTTACATACCAATGTGATGTCATCAATGCTGTCATAGGTCCCATTCGGATCAATGGCTTTGCGCAAAGTGAAAATGAAAGTTCGCTTGTCTTCGACCAGGCGAGCGTTCTCACGAGCGACGTCATTGGCATTGGAGAGGCTTTCTGAGTTGGATTTTTTCAGAATCAAGATCTGCTTGTCTTTCTCGCGTATCATACGCAACATGTGTTGAGCTTTTTCTGTGGCTATGTCCTGCTCTTTGGGCTGCTCATTGGTGGTATTTTGAGCTGTGATAGGCACGATCTCAGCGCCATTATCGGGCTTCTTACCATCTTTAACGCTGGTGTTGGTAGGTGCAGGAGCCTGCGGAACTTGTCCAAGACGACGAGAAAGAGCTTGAATTTGTACGTTTGATGGAAAGCGAGAGCCCAACATGGCGACAATGGAGGGGCCGAAGAGGGTCATGAGTTCCAGCCAGAAGATAGGTTCGAGTAGTGCGTCCTTCGCAAGCGATAAAAGAAAAGAAAGAAGAAGGGCAAGATACCCATTGGAGGAGTCGGACTTGATGTGTTGGATTGTCATAACGTCAGCAACTTGAGGCTTTGTAGCAGGCGTAGTCGACGTGGATGTGTCCTTGTTGAGGCATTTGAAGCCATACAAGCCCATGGCACCGATCGCTGCAAAGGTATTTCGAAGAAAAGGCATGGTGAGAAGTTGAACTCGCTGTGTTATGAGGGTAAACAGCCCCTCAAAAGAGGTGAAGACGCGTAGGGATGAGTGTGCAATGATGTGTATGATGATGCTGGTGAGTGGAGACTTGGATATTCTTTGAGTACGATACCGTGAAAGAAGTTTTTGATGATGATGTTGTTGATCTTGCTGTGAGAAGGTAGGAAGGAGGCTGGTATTTGCCAAGAAAATATCAGATTTTTCGCAACACTGAAAATTTCCGCCGTGTCAATTTTAAAATTCACTTCGCAGGCGCGGGGCAACAAACCTGGTGACGCGTCACTTTCTTCTGTCGATGACGATAGGGTTGAAGGGTAACATATCGTAGAAGGGCAATGCTCCGAATTTGTTGCCAACGTGATGTCGTTGTAAGTGTACCCTTTGTTTTAGACATTTGTTCATAGTCTCGGCCAAGCATAGACTGTCTCTGACTCAAGCAAAGCATCCATCTCAAATCTCAAATCTCTCTGCGCGAAAGCTGTGAACCCGCATTCGCGTCAATGGTTGGACCTACAAATATTTATGATAAATTTATTGCATTGATAAACTTGGAGATTCGGTTGCGGATCGCTCCACGTATGTAGAAATTTCTAGTGAAACAGACAAGGAATCGTTCAATAGCATGCTCCAGTGACTTCCTTAAACTTTTGCCACTTTCTGGTCCTTGTATCCGGGATTCTACCCTCCAATCACCACTCATCCTCTACTTCGCCCTCGCCCGTTCTGTCCTGATGGATTTCTGGTCCCTGATCTTGCGGCTTGAAGTTTTTGCCAGCTCGTCTTGCAGCGACTCAGTCTTGCATCTAATAGCTACAGCCTTATCCATATCATCTTGCAATGTCTGCAATTTCAACACCGTAGACTCTAATTGGTTTTAGTCAGGCCCGATGGCCATGTCAAGCGCCTAGATCCACCTGGTCCTCCATTTACACTCCCAACATCGTTGAGACCCCGCCACCATCGTGTGTTGCTTCTCTAGCCTTGGCTTTGGCCCTCTTTCTACCCCGGTTCTTCTTCCTAGCTTTCGATTCAGGTGTGAGACTTATTCTCTCCTCGCTGTCGTTGGGAGGCTGTGTGTTGGCAGCAGTATCGCTTGTAAAAGGAGTTTCCCAGAGGCCAGAATGCCACCAACAATAGACAACCCATGTGACAAGCGCCAGTAGAATGTGGAAGATAGCCAAGACCTTTGGCCAACACGTAATCACCTTGGACGAGGCAGCGACCACTATGATAGTCCAGTTTGCCAAGGCTAGGATGACGACTGCGGTCTTGTGAGTAGTGGACCATGTAGTTGGTCGCGGAGATTTCATGTTTGGTGTTGGTTTGGCAGAGTTGGCTGCACTTTCTCTGGTATCAAGGATGCTGGAAGGAAGCAAAGAGAATTAGAGTCCGTGCGAAAAGGAGATTAGAAGTAATGTGATCAGAAGTGTCGGTAAGAGGAGTATCGAATCTAATACTGTTGGAATGGGGTGTTTCGAAAGCGTCACAGGAGTTTGGGGTAGAAGATCGGGAGAGCGCTCATGCCTAAAACGTGGAAGTAGAAAGACGCCGTGTGCAGTACATTGTCTACTATGAATGCTATCCTTATCAATGCAAGCTGTACATGCCAGAAAAGCATGTCTCTCTTGCCAAACGATTTCATCTCTGGCTCATTCAATTCATTTCCAACCACCCATGCCTTCAACTTGGCCACTTTGTTCCAACCCAACCAGTGCGTATACAATCCAGTAATTCCAACCCCCCCCCCCCCCATGCCTTCAACTTGGCCACTTTGTTCTAACCCAACCAGTGTGTGTATAATCCAGCTTCCACCCAAACCCTTGCCCAAACATACCCGCCATGAGATCCCCCACATCCACACCCAGCAACGACAATCCTTCTAGTCCATTTTCTTACTCCACACCATTTCCTCCGTCATCACCCTCCTCCTTCCGCTGCTTCTCCTCTTCTAGTCCGAGAAGACAAGCCAAGTGGTCAGCCCATTCCTCATCGGTCAAAATGTCCCGAACGTCAAAGTCATCGCTCTCTCCTGCACCACTGACGCCTTCAGTCTCACCCTTGCCGGGCTCTACAGCCCCTTTCGGGAATTGGTCGCCTTTACCGATGCGAGTATTAGTCGGTAGCTTGCTTGGGTGGCCCGTGTTGTAGTCTACGGGAGGCGATGGGACGGGAGTCGCTTTGGTAGCCGCTGACTGAGATCCATTGGAGGTCTTCTGGGTGTCAACGTTAGTAGGTAGATCTGACTACGGGTGAAAGGTTCTTACAGTCTTGACCCGACTTGCTTCAAGACACATTATGCGAAGCCGAGATCTTAGCTTGTCGTTTTCCTCACCGCGGAGGATATGTTGCCGCTCGAGAATCCCATACTTCTGAGCCAAATCATCGAAATTCCACTGAAGATTCTCTAGATCTTGCTTCCTCTCGCCGGCAAAGAACTCCTTCTCTTTTTGCATACGTTCCTCCTTACTCATACCGTACCCCAGCTTGCTCGGGTAACTAGGAACGAGGGCCATTAGCTCCTCGTGCTCAGCTCTGATTTCATCACGCATGAAGCGGAATGTGTCAACTTGGCCAGCACAGTCGGTGACCCTCGCTTCAAATTTGAATCGTCTCTGCATCTGCTGATCGTGGTCCTCGTCATACTTTCTCTCCATGGCAGCGATCGTGTCTTCTTGCTGTTGGAGCGACTTGATTACAGTGTCTGGGTCGGCCAAAAATCGTTGTAGCTCTCCATGGAGTCTGCCATTGATATTGCACTGCGTGCTCAAGCGAGTTTGGAGGTCTGAGATGGTCGTCATTCTCTCTCGATCTTGAATGGTGAAAACCGAGAGCATGGCAACAATGATCTCGAAGCCTTGGCTTTTGTCATTGCTTTGGCTTTTTGCTAATAGCAGTTGAGACTCTAAAGAGCAGCACTTCTTGTCAGCTGCGGTAGCCCGATCCTTTGCTGCTCCCAATTGGGTCTTCAGCAGGCGACTTTTTTTCTCGACAAACTGATAGTACCCGTTGGCGGCTCTGTTGTTGCGTCGTGATACTTCCAGCTCGTCCCCCAACGTCCGACATTTTTCGTTGGCAACGTGGTAATTCGTGTTTGCGGATAGGTTATGGCGTCGTGATGCTAGCAATTTATCCATCAACGAAGAGCGTTCCTCCTCGGCTGCATTCTTCATCCATAAGTGGCTCCGATGTTGGAGCTCACGGAGTGTGACCCAGAATCCCACCACTCCTAATGCGAGAAGCTCAAGGATGAGACCGAAGCGCTCGGCGTTGAAGCTCCAATTAGTGTCATCTTTGAACATTGTCTTACACCATCCAAAGAAGTTTTTCGGGTCAAGAATGACTGAAAGGGGGAAGAAAGAGTTGGAAGAGAAGTTGAAAGCTTTGTGTAAGAAAGAGCTTGAAAATGGGGATGAACATGGCTGAGCAAATGCCCGGGCAGATAGCCAGATGTGTTGTGTAGAGTTGGTAGAGTTGATGGCTAGATCGCTCTCATCGTAGAAGACGGCAGCATCCGGGTGAGGGGTGTTGACGACTAGAGTATCCGAGGCATGAGGATCCACGTCGTAGTTCAGTAGTTCGCTAACCTTCATAGCCACAGCCACGTCTTGGCTACGATAGTATGGAAGCGTACGAGGTAAGAGGTGTCCGTCGAAGCGGCAGACACCCAGCTTGCAGTGATCTGGTGCATGGCCAGCGGCCCAGAGTACAGTATAGCTCACGAGTGCTGTGTAAGCCAAGCCCGCAAGGAGAAAAAGCATGGCTGAAGATTTCGAAGTCGGCTTTGAGAGAGGTTTGCTGATGTCTTCGTGGTAATGACGTTGAGAGCGAAGCAGAAGGCGGCGCTGTGCAAAGAGGAGGTCGAAAGTATTGTGGGAAGGAGTGTCGAGGATAGCAGTATCGATGTCAGTCTTACCGATGTGTGATGAGGAATTCGAGACTATGGAATCGCAAGGTGTAGAAGAGATTGCGGGGTTCAGGGTAGGTGTTATATTAAAGGGGAGGCTGGCACTTGCACCCAAAGGGGCGCTAGGGCCATGAATGTCTTGGCAAGCAAGCAATCGACCCGCCTGCCATGACAATATTTTATTTATTTCTAATCTTGCTACCTCGGTGGCCACGGCATTCACTCTACCGAAATCTCCGCGGACGGGGATTCCAAATCAACGAGAACGCGGTGAGAGATCCTTGTGATGCCCTTTCGCTTAAGCAACGACTCTTGTCTGCGATCGTGGCAACGCGCTTTCGTCTCCCGAGGCCTTTTTATCCTGCTGTAGTAAGAAGGCAAAGCATCAATACAAACCATCTAGAAAAGCGATTCAACGATTCACACCCCCAATGACTAAAGCCTAGGTTCTCCTGCTTGAATATTCACCATGACGACTGCAATGAACTCAAGAGTGAGAGTCAAACAAGATGAGGTTGCTACAATTATACTTGAAGCCGATCTGGAATGCACCAGCAAACAAAGTGGATTGGGAATGGAGTGATCGTCTGTCACATGACTGAGAAAACCCTTTCGAGTCTCTGCTCCACTGAACGGTCAGTCTTCAGGCTTATTAGATTTTCGAGTACCCAGGTAGGCTTTTACAATCATTGCACTATGCTCGCTGTTCCGTGGCAGCATTCACCAGCTCACCAGCATTCGCCTCTTGTACGTAGAGAATTATTTGTCAGCGCTCAGTCTTGATTCCCTGCTACTCGGCCGCTTGGGGTCAGGTTCTATAGATTTGTCACCATACACCAGCGGATGGTTCACAGTAGATCTACTTGCGCGCACGATGCTATTCACCGTGTCATTTGTTGGTGCATGTTTTAGCGCGTCAGGTCAACAAAAGTCAGAACGTTGATTACTAAATCTGTGGTCATCCAAAGCATAGTCGCAATGAGGGTATAGGCGCGTGGATGAAGAGAGAGATGTACGATGAGGTAGTGAATGATTGGCTTGGTCTCGATAAATAGGTGGCAGTGTATTCGCGGATCGAAAATCGAGTCTTCTTTCAGCTCGGGCTGCGGCGGACTATGAAGCATGACTGGTGAACAAAGTGGAAATTCTTTCATGATGGCAGTGGTCGTCAAAGGAAGGTTTGATGAGTTTTGCAGATGACGGTAGGCTAGCACAAATCTAGTCTAGCCTATCCACGAAAACACCAGGCTTCTTGGCACGAAGACCGTCCATTTTGTTCGAGCAGCAGTCAAGCAAGATTTTATTATCAATCCTATTGCCCTTGGCAAATTGTGGTGAAATATCGCTGGTCTTTCTGTGAATACCTTAAGGTGGCATTCAAATCAGCCATAAGCTGATGGTAGACATGACCTCACATATCCCCCAGGTGTCAGCAGTGCAAAGAAGCCAGCAAGGATCTCACAGTACGATATCAAAAACATTTGAGTAGAGCAGCAGACTTGAGATGCTAACATTATTTAGCTAGACCCATGCATCATTTCTCTCGACGAAGAAGCCCTTGAGAAGCTCCGCCTCATTGTGGACAGAACCCAGCTCCATAGCGCGTAGACCTCAACAGGAATGGAACATGCATAATATAAACTCATCAATACACCGCCTGCCATAGTATCTCATATGCGCAACTTTGAATCATCCGCCGAAAACCACCAGGAGGAGCCCAGCCCAACCGTTCCTCTCCCCATATGCCGTCAAGACCTTCCCTCATTTCTACCAGAGCCGCCATTCTCACTCCCAATACACCCACCGATTCCCAACGATCAAGTATTCTGTAGACACGATCAAGCCAGAAACAAGCGAGCAAGCCGTCTCACCAGATATCCATCCGCCCACTTCCGCAACGCTCAAATATCAAAGACACAGGCATCAAGAAAGGAAGCGAGCAGAAATTCAGATCCCCAGCCTTCTTCCCAACTCAACGATCAGGGGTCCAGCGGAACGTAATCATTGGAGGCAAGCGAATAAAGAAGGAGGTACAGTGCTGGTGGTATCGTAGCTGTCGCATCCACCCCTCGCGATCGCTTCTCAATATCCTCTTCCTCGGCCCCCACGCCCCCTATGCTGGCCCTGACCCCGTCCACTCCTCCCTCGGTTTGCGCCGCCATCATGTCCCAGTGCCGATCAGGAGGCTCAAATACACGGGGATCCATGGCTTCTTGCCCTATTTTGGACGTCTTCACGTGTCTTGATGAGCGCGGTACGACGCATTGTGTGCCAAAGATGAAGGAGAACGAAGACATAGGCGGTATAAGGAGTAGTAAAAAATCAATATGTCTGAAAAGTGCAGGGTCGAAGAGATAGGTATTTGGGCTTGTTGCCAGCCGAGAATGGTATGTATCGAATCACTAGAGTGCCGTAGAGCCAAAATCAATGGGTAATGTGCTGGCGCCTTTGCAGTGGAACGGTACGTTGCGGGGTTGTGGTTGAGAAGAGACGTAACGAAGAGCGAGGATTAGTTTTGCAAGTACTAGGTTTGGGCGTCAACAGAACGAATGCTAGGTCTTCTGGATGCGTTGACATGTCGATATGGGTATAATCAAGGTAAGAGAGCCATACATGAGGCTGTATCAGACTGCTGGAATATTGTTAATGCAGGTACGCGGACCCATAATTGTGTGTGTTAGCGGTATGAAGGCATCGAAATCCGCATGATAAGGGTCCAGGTGGCGAATAAAAGGAGGTTGGGTTTGTGCCAATTCTCAGAGATCACGGATTGCTGCACTTCACTTCAGAAGCCTTGGCATAAAAGTCAATTTCGCTTAAAAAGACACGCAAGATCGTTAACACACCGAGCCGCAACAAAATTCTCTTTTCACATCGTACTTGATACTTGCAGTCGACACCTGCAACAACTTTGTATACGATACCACTCTTCTTCTCCTATCAACAACCATCTTCGCATACACCTCCCTTCCACCAAAGGCTTAACAATGTCCTGGACTGTAGCCCGCGAGCTGGCCACATTTGGCGCTGTACTTGGGGCAGCGTACCTCGGCGCCACAGCAGCGACAGCATATGTGGTCAAGTGCGAACCACTCGAAGCTAGCATCGTTCCGAAAACGCTTGCTCATGTCCTTCCCGTGCACTGGTTCACCACCTGCCAACGCCTACAGTCACCTCTCCCACTTGTGTGGAGCAGGGACTTCATAGCCTGTCAGGGCCACAACATCGAGTCATGCATGGCAAAACACGCTCCGGCTTTAAAAGAAGTGCCTGTTGCCATTAACGAGAGCGTCGTCGAGATGGTGTCGTTGTCACAAAATTTGAGGAACTCGATTTCGGACTACCTCTTGCCAGAGAGTTCACCCATTCATACCTACAAGGCGCTCTGCCTGATATTCGCTATTCTCCGGGATTTCTACCAATTCCTTCTTGCCAAACTCTCAGGACTCGGGATCACCGACTTCGTTTTCATCGTCTTCTTCTGCTTGATCATACCAATAGTCATCATATTCTTCACAGTCGAAGTGTGCCGCTACTGGAAGAAGTGGCTCGCAGACAAACCCGCCATCCTCGATGCTGTCGAACAACACTTTCGTCGGAAATTGGATGAGAGAGCTTCAAAGACAATCAAAGGCTTACAGGATGAGCTCGAGGGTTCAAAGAAGCTTGTCTCAAAGGCCAACAACAAGACCGAAGAAGCTTCTACAAGCCTTAAGAGGGTGGAAAAGGCACAGAAACAGGAGGCTGAAAAGCGTGTCAAAGCAGAAAAAGATACTGCATCCATACAAGGACAAGCTGACCGGGAGAGGCAATTAAGACTCGACTTGGAGGCCAAAGTTCAAGATCTGACCACTCAACGCGACCAAGCTTTGACCAATATCCGCAATCTTGAGAAGCAGATGAAGCAGTTGGAGATAGGCAACCGTAGACAGGCCGGCGAGATCTCTAAGCTCAAGCGCGATATTGGGACGAGTGAAGGACAAGTCTTGCGCTTGAACGCCGATATTCGCACAAAAGACGCCGACATCGATCAGCATACGCTCAATATCAAGAACTTGAAGCAAGAAATCGCAGGCTTGAAAGAGTGTAAGAAAGGAAAGCTCGAGAAGATCACTGAGCTAGAGTGTGAGATTGTGACCTTGGAACAAAATGTGGCTAAATTGAAGGCCAACAGCGAGTCCAAGGCCAGCGAGATCGCACCACTCAAGAACAACATTGTAAGCTTGGAGCAAGAATTGGCGAGCCTGAAGACTGATGGCGAGTCGAAGGCTAGCAAGATCACGAAGCTAGAGTGTGAAATTGTGACCTTGGATCAAGATGTGGCTAAATTGAAGGCCAACAGCGAGTCCAAGGCCGGCGAGATCGCACCACTCAAGAACAACATTAAAAGCTTGGAGCAGAAATTGGCGAGCCTGAAGACTGATGGCGAGTCGAAGGCTAGCAAGATCACGAAGCTAGAGTATGAGAATATGACCTTGGATCAAGATGTGGCTAAATTGAAGGCGAACAGCAAGTCCAAGGCCGGCGAGATCGTACCACTCAAGAACAACATTAAAAGCTTAGAGCAAGAATTGGCGAGCCTGAAGACTGATGGCGAGTCGAAGGCTAGCGAGATCACGAAGCTCAAGAGTGCGAGCGAGGCCTTGGAGAAGCGGCTTCAAGCCGAGCAAGATACATCTCCGCTTACCGGGGCGACCGATGCCCAGCCTTCCCTACCACAGACACCATCACCCTCCTCACCTGCGCGACCTACTGGATCTCCCGCCGAGCCTACGAAGCCTCCCTCTACCCGACCAGCTACGGCACTTCCATCTGAGGAGTCCAAGCAGCCTACGCCACCTTCGAAAGAAAACACGAAGGGACAAGCATCTGACGCTACCAATCCTATCATTCGTTTACCACCAGCTACGGCACTTCCATCTGAGGAGTCCAAGCAGCCTACGTCACCTTCGAAAGAAAATACGAAGGGACCAGCATCTGAGATTACCAATCCTATAGTTCGTTTACCACCATCTACACAATCACCCACATCTGAGCCCAATCAGGGGACAACACCTAGCAAGCTAGGTGACAAGCCCTTTAGCGGCAACATACCCACTGGGCCACGCAATTCGGGCAAGCCCCTTAGTGGGTACATCCCCACTGGACCACGAAATCCGGGAAAGCCTAGGGCAGCAAAGCAATGGGGCCCGCCGCCAACCAACAACAACTTGAAGGCCGCGCAGCAAGGCGCTGCGCCTCCAGGCTACTACTCCCAATTTCCACCTCACGATAGACAAGCACGTGGAGATAGGCAAGGATCGAACAACCGCGGAGGATATCCTGGGATGCCGCCGCAAGGCCGAGCAGATAGAATCGCGGAGCGTGACGCTGGGATGAAGCGAATGCAAGACGGGTGGGAGAGGGGGAGGAAGAGGGAGGAGGAACAGAAGAGGGAGGAGGAAAAGAAGTGAAGGGGGGGAGAGACAGGCAGTGGAGGGTGATGAAAGGGGAACCAGGTGGAAGGGATAGGGTGAAGGGGAGGTGGAACATCATTGTCGAGAGAATGGGGGGCCGGCGTGCCAAGGGAGGGGGAGGTGGAACTACACATTGGTAGGGAAGAAGGGCCGGCGTGCCAAGGGAAGGGGAGGTGGAATTACATATTGGTAGGGAAGAAGGGCCGACGGGCCCTGAGGAAGGAGAAATCTACTGAGGTATGGCGTGGATTGGAGAGGAGACTTGATGCCAGGCTTCATGTCTCCGAGGAATTGTACTATGAGAAGATAGCTAGCAATTGAACACGTCTTTTCTGAATTCAAGAACTTCTACATACCCACAGATATGACGTCGTAATGGGAAAGTGTTGGGACTTTTGAAACGCCAAGACGTTGTAGAAGTGAGGTGAAGGTATTCCAAATTTTCCGTGAAATGAGAGGGACGATTAAGATTAGGCCCCAGCCTCCCTGTTTTTGCCACTTCTTTGGTATATCTTCCCAAAAAGTCTTGCGAGAACTTAGCACTCTACAACCTCAACACAGCTGTATCAACGGTAACATACCATTCTGATACACCATCATACTCCACTGCTAAAGCTCATACATACCCATATCTACGTCATCGACACTCCACTGCTACCCATACCTTGACAGTTCGACACTCCTCCCGCTCAACACGTCGCCTGACATCGGGTATCAAGCCCACAACGCAACACCCTTCCACGCTCAACATACAGCTCATATCAACACATACCACGTCTCAAAACCCCTCAAATCGTCCATACCATCACCGCTGAAGCCATGGATCACATCCACGCCTCTCGCGACTTCGCCGCCATCTACGGCTCCGGGCTTCTTATGATCGGAATGGTGTCCCATTGGAGTGGTAGTGAGCCTATCAACAGCACCATTTTGTCACACCAGAGCGCCATGGAGCGTGCTTCTGAGCTCACTGGAGCCACCGACGTGCCAACTGCAAGCGGTACGGTACCCGCGTTCAATATTTTCTCCACTGTGGGCTACGTCCTTCTTTTCCTCTTTCTGCTCATGATTACTATTGTCTTTACTATTCCTGAGCTGCCCAAGGCATGGAACAATGCGCAGGGCCAGTTCGATGAGAGCATGTACTGGTTTTTCAGCTTCTTCTTCACTTCCCACGCTCCCAAACACACCGATCTCCCAACTGCTCGCCCTTTCAATGACACCATTATGGATCTGGATCCCACTATCATCGAGAATGTGTGGCTCATCGAGAAGCTCGTTAGACTGGAAATTGCTGCAGAAGAAGCGGCAGAGAAGGCAGAAGAGCTCGCTCGAGACACGCAGAAGAAGCAATCTGACATGATCACCGAAATCGGAGAGCTTGAAGACGAGCTCGACGGCTTGAAGCGAGAGATTGCTATTCTCCATGGCGACGCCGCAAGCAACGAAGCTCATCGGAAGGGCCTCAAGTCACAAGCTGATACGGAGAAAGACGCAAAGGAGGAGGCATTGAGAGAGAGAGATGAGGCGAGGAAGGAGGCCGCACAAGGCATCGAAGACTACAAGAAGATTGAGGACGTCAACCAAGATCTGGAGGAGAAGAAAGAGAAGCTTGTTGAGGATATCAAGAAGCTGAAAGAACGCTACCACAATGGTTTCAGTAAACTGAAGTCTGAATTCAGAGCATTGGAAGAGTATAATGGTCGCTTGAAACAGGAGAAGACTGATTTTGGATCGGAGACGCATAAGACCCAGCTGAAGATGAAAGCTGTCAACAAGCGGATCGCCGAGCTCGAGAAGCAACTCAAAGACCTCAAAGAGAGTCAAGAGTTGGAAATCACCATGGCCAAGTCGGCGCTGAAACAGGAGCTCGATGATCTCAACAACAACTATGAGGAGCTCCACAATGACTATGAGGAGCTCAACAATGACCATGAGGAAGTCAAGGGAGAACTTAGTGCAGCGGAAGAAAAGAACAGCGAGCTCGAAGACGACCTCCGCAAAGTTAGGGAAGACAAAGCCCGCTACAAGTCCAGTTCCGAGGCACACAAAAAGGCAAGCCAGGATGCCGTGAACACGTGCAAAGATCTTGTGGTCAATTATGAGAAGCTTAAGAACAAGCATCTGGACGTCACAGCTGAGCTCGAGGGCCTCCAAGACGAGAAGGAGAGACTTGAAGACATCATTAGTGAGATGGAGACCGCTCAGGAGGAGTTAGACGAAGACGCCCCAGAGAGGCAGGAGAAAGAGCAGAAGTTGTTGAACGACCTCAAGATCAGGAACGGCATCCTTGCATCCGTCAAAAAGGCAGTCAAAGCTGGGAATCTGAACCAGGATGAGCTGCTGCGGTTGCTGGATGAGTCGACCTCCAATGGGGATGAGGATGCGAAGGAGCCTACACCAGCGCCTGAAGACGCGCCAAAGAGTGCAGCGGATGAGAAGGAGCCTACACCAGCGCCTGAAGACGCGCCAAAGAGTGCAGCGGATGAGAAGGAGCCTACACCAGCGCCGAAAGACGCTCCTCTGGGCGAGCCTCCTGCCCAAACTCCTGTCACCCCCAGCAAGTTAACAATCAAATTCGGAGGAAAGGGGCAAGGCACCGCTCCCTCGGCAGCACCAGCAGCTCAGAATCCTTCAATCCCTACCAACATACCCTTCCAATTTGGATCAGGCACTACCCCTTCCGTCGATTCAGCAGCACCACCAGCTCAGAATCCTTCATTTCCTACCAACATACCCTTCAACTTTGGACAAGGCACCACTCCTTCGATCCAGTCAGCAGTACCACCGACTCAGGCACCCGCGTCCCCTGGCAACGTACCAACTAAGACTGATGCAGATGGACAAGGCAGCCGCAAAGCCGGTGGTGGCGGGCAGTCGGGGAGCGGAGGGTTCGCTAAAGCTTCCAGGCAGCATAAGCCACCTAAAATGAGCGAGAAGACATGGAAGAGGCTCAATGCCACGAAGAACAACAAGTTCGGATGGAATGGGTCCAAAGAAACGACTCCAGCACCAGCCCAGCCACCTCCTCAGGCCCCAGCTGACCCTGCAAAGGAGCCATCGAGCAACTCATTCCAAGGCCCTGAGAACGCACCAAGCAACAAGCCCGAGGACCCTACGAAGCCGCCCAGTACACCAACGGGTGGTCAGGCTGCAACATAGATGAGAAGGGGAGGGGAAGGGGAGGGGAAGGGGAGGGGAAGGGGAGGGGAACTAGGGGACATGGTAATGAGGGACTTTATGTCCCGGGGATGTGACGGATGGACTCGAGGTCCGTCCGGAGGATTTTGGCGTGCTCACTTACTATCGGTTGATCGTATCATGGATACTTGATCATCGGAAGTCGGAGGGTAGCTGGGAACTGGTGCGCTCGCTTGTTTTGTCGACGGTTGCATCTTCGGATGCTCAATTGTCGGCAAGGCTGGGGGGTGCGCTGGGACTTGGCTACCCACTTGCTTGTCGATTGATCGTCCTGTGGGGCTTGATTGTCGGAGGGCGGAGGAGGACTGGTGCTACTACAGGTCATGAATGCAATTTCTGTTACAATATTTCTCTCACCGTTCTGTCCCATTCCTCTCTGGTTGCAGCTGCCAAATTCCTCGATCCAAATGGTTCGCTGGAAGTGCCTATACGAACTCCCTGTTCCGCAACTTCCTTGCTAACAAATAAGGAAACGGTCTGATTATTAAGGAATCGGAGTGACTTTCATATTGTTACATGCGGGAATGAGTCTTGCGTAAGCATATTCCAGACTCTCATCGGGATTGAGCAACCGAGTGCCTCACTTCAATCGATAACGTTGCAAGCTCAAGAGGCTTCGATCCGAGCACGAGCTTGCAAACATCATTCTAGATCTATCGCAAAAAGGTATGTCATGATTCGGATCAATCCCGCCCAAAGTCGTTCACATGTCAGCTTCTAGCTTCTTTAGCTTTTAGGCGGTGCTGAACTCCAAACCATCCGCACGCAGCCTCTCTTTGCCAGTCATGGAGCTAACAAGCGTACCAATTGGAATCCTGCCTTGCACGTTTTGCTCAAGCAGAAATAAGACGTCGGACGAAGATCTCAGTGCCAAGAAGCCCGCATGGTGGGAACGCTAATTTGTTTGCTAAGCTATATCAGGTTTAGACACCACCTTGTCTTGGCATCTCAACAGCATCTGCTTGTACAAAAATGCCATCAGATTCTGCAGTACAAGATGCACAATCAAGTGCGCATACTGATGGCTCTTCATGTAAGAGGTCCACGCACTGCACCTAGGGAAATTTCGCGGGTAAAGAGTTTTTCGCTAACTACAACAAAGGATACTTCCTTACAGCAGGCTCGGGTCAGGTCGTCAGCTCTGTTAGCACTTTGGCGAGAGGTTTGAAAGGGAATTGAGGATCTTCAACTCGCTGCTCTGATTACTTGGCTCCATTTGGCTTTCCATGAACAGCGTTGTGAGACGGGCGGAATGTTAGCTCGAGCGTTTTCAGATCTAGTTGCGCAAGAATAGATAGGGAAACGTTGATGCTGCTGGGTGGGATAAGTTCATGAAGCTTATGGTTGTACGGAGAAGAAGATAGGGGTAATCAAGCATTTGGCTTTTAAATAGTCAACGGTGGATTATTAGGACTCTACCTTTTGTGGGAGTTTCTGAGAGAGACAGGAAGGAATACAGAGAGCGAGGAAGGTGGCAACGATTGGGGTAGCAATGTTTGGTCAAGCTATTTCATGTGTCTTTGTGCAAGCATCTTACGAACATGTTGATATTTTCCATGGCAAGTGCAAATGAAGCCATGTGCTTTTGTGGTCTGCTTCGCCCTCTGGAATTATGCTAGTAGCATGGGCTTCACACGACCCATCAGCTATTCCAGCAAGAAGCCGTGAGTGCTAAATGCCTAGGACTGTGCGACTGCTCGTCCCCTGCTCCGAAGTGATTGGCGGCGCTCTTGAGCCTTCAGCCATTCCTCGCGTAATCCCCGTTCCAACCAATCACGGCATTTAGGTGAGACTTCAACATCGCTCTGGTCTGCGACCTCGATTTTGACCCTTTTGATGGCTGTGAACTCTCTCTGCCGTTGCCTGTCAAACATATTCCTCCCACGCTGAGCCCAAGCGTTATTCACGGTGAGTGCTGCTTGTTGAGAGAGGTGGAAAGTGATCAGGTCAAGGTCCAGCTCCTCACAGAGATATGACACACCGTGTCGCATATATATTATAGGGAGGGAGACATGGCGAACTTTCGCACGAAGTCGAGGATTGAGCTTTTCGAAAAAGGTACGCAACATATAAATATAGTACCAAGGATCGCCAAGCGTATCGCTAGGGACACTAAACATTGCTCGTCCGTACAACACATTCTCGGCCTCCAGCCAAATTTCTCGACACGTAGAGAAAAGAGGAATCGCGTTTCGCGTAGTTCCATCGTACCAAGAACCAACGTATGGGTGAACTCGCTTATTGTCCGGTAATAATGCGAACCGAAAAACACGAGCCCGAATGTGGCGCGGTAACTTGAGGATTGGAAAGTGTGCTGTGGCAAGCGGCGTGTTTAGGTTCTGCTGCGGGGTTGCGGAAACAGTTGGACGGTGGTTCTGTACTAGCCGTACTTGCAGCAAAGAAAGGATGCTCGCAGTACGACAAGGGTCCGACATTCTTGATGACCCAAGAAGAGAGTCACGTGCTATTGTAGGCATATCAAGACGCTGAAAATTTTGCAGCTTGTGCAGCTGTAGGGTAGCCTGGACCCATGGATCGGCTTCTTTGGCACCGTCCAACCACTCTGCTTCCTGCTCATCTGGGTAGATCCAAAGTTTCAGACTCTGTAAAGCCGGACATTCCTGGGCCAGCAGTCTCATGAATAGAGTCCAACCAAATAAGGAATGGCGTTGGTGTGTCATCCAGTAGGGGCTTGAACGTGTATTTGACACAGCGTTGTAGCATAGGTGTTCCACCCGCCGGACGAGTCTGCGATATCTTCGAGGAAGCTTGGAAAGAAATTCCCCAGTTTCAACATCTCCGTAGCTTCGTGTACCTGTAAGATTGAAGGAGGCTAAGCCATAGAAGACAGGCTCGGACTCTGCCTGGATGGCATGATTGACTCTGAAGACCGCCAGTGGGGAACGTCGTCGAGGGCTGTCGTTTTTTTGGTAAGGATGGTGTAAATGATTAGGGTGAATATGCCGAGTCCCATTATACGTCGGATCTTCTACCTCACTAAGCGGTTGGTTACGCCATGCAATATAAGGCTCGAGAGCCCGGTGAGGCTGGATTGGACTGGCTTCGTCCTCGCAGCCAAAGAAAAGAATTTGATACACCCGAATGCGAAGCTCTGCTGGCAGATCCCCAAATCTGAATGGTTCATCATGGATTGTGACCGCCATGCTCTGAAGCTTGACTCAAGGACTCTAGCCTATCAGCTATCAGGTACCTTCCTCAACAGCGGGAGTAGTTTCTCACATATGGTGAAGATTTGATGTAACTACCCACTTGATGGTAGCAGTGACGAACTGAGCCTTCAAGAGCTGTGCTGCTGATGTGGTATTTGTCGTCAGTCTGTCACAGTATCACGGTGTATTGTTCTGAGAACGCTGGCATGGCTAGATTCTTTGCGAGAGCCGAGAGTGATGTGCTCGAGGTAAGGTCAATCATCCTATCACAAAGCGAAAGCCTTTGTGTCGTCCAATAATGGATAATGTAGTAATGAGGAGCTTGGTGGACGGTCATTTGAAGGAAGGAGGTTACGACCAGCGGATACGCTAGTCCACTAGCGCACGCTCGTTCTAAGGCCCTCCCAGTACAAGATGACAGTACTGGCGCCAAGTTATTGTATTGGCGTATGCAACACGCAACTTTTGAAGTCTAGACGTTTCTACTTCCTAACACCTAGCGTGCACATTCGAGCAGAAAAGGCTAGGAGTAATGGTCTATTAGACTTCTTTAGGCTTTCATCTTGGACATCTTTTCTAGTATATTCTACGTTTCCTAGGTGCCAGTACCAGGACACTTTACCTCCAGGAATTGCACTTGAACGCCCTGCAATCTTATAGAAGAGACGAATGTTCGAAACGACAATGATTGAAAGCTGAGAAAGTACGTTTGCGATCAGCTCAAAAGCTGAGAAAAAGCACTATCTCGACTTTATGCGTTCAGCCATAGATGAAAATCAAAGATGTTAGAGCAAAGAAACTAGCGTTTTGTATCCTAAGGTATCTGAGCTTCATCATTGCCATTATCAAGACCAGCTACCAACTAAGTACCCAGACACAAGCTCCTCGCTATGCAAACACGCTTACCACACAACCACAGTGCCTACGATCTCTTCACCCTCTTCCCACCACCAGCCAAACCCTCAGTAGTATTCCTCCTCTTCTTTCCTTCCCTCCTCCAATACTCATCCCTCTCCCTCTTCTCCCTCTCAGCTCTCTTCTCCTCATTCTCTTTGACTTTCCTTCTATACGGCTCCTTGCGCTCCTCCTGCTTCTTCCGCCTCTTTTCTACCTTCTCATTTCTAAGAGTCATAATCTTCTGCATAAGGTCTCGTGCACGTTTCTCTTCGCCGCCCAGGACTACCGCTCGCTTTTGCAAATACGTCTGGTTCTTCTGCGGCGCCATCTGTGCAATTTGGGACTTGAACGGCAGATCAGCAGCCAGAGCGCGCGGGACGCGCAGAGGGTTGAAGTGACGAGTTGGACGCTCGATGGGTTTGTAGGCGCTGTTGGGTTGAGACGGGGTGGGGAGTTGCGCGTCAGCGCGGATTTGGCCTGTGAGGCGCATGCCCTGCCAGGCGTTGTCTTTGCTTTCTTCAGATGCTGGATCCGAGGTATGGGCAGCTTCGAGGAGATTGGTGACCGGGTTATAGAATTTGTGCGGCTTGACAGGGTACCAGGCGCGAAGGAAGATGATATCGCTCATCAAGACTTTGTCTTCGAATGTAGCTCTGAAATGCCCTTCTGGTTTGCTGAGAGCGCGTTTGATTTGGCCGCGGATGCCGGAGACGGTGCGGATGGAGGCGCCTTCGAATTTAGCGATTTCGAGGGATGTGCTGAACATGTCGCGTATGAAGGCTGTGTTTCGGAAGATTTTGTAGGGTGTACCGGTGAGCTTGAGCTTTTTCACGATCTCGGTGCTTTCGTCGACGTTGAGGACGACGCCTGTGGCTGCTATTCGGAAGCCGGGCGTTTTATTAGAGAAGGATTGAACGCAACTGAAACCAGTATTGGGGGCTATGAGGGGGCCGTAAAAGGTGCCGAAGCAGTGCATGTGCTCTGGTGTGTATTTGAGCATGCGATTTCGTGTTCGTGAGTCGGAGATGCTGTAGACTGGCAGTGTCTGGAACCGTCGCCAGCCTAGTGAGAAGATGAGAGGGTCGTTGGTCTTGAGGATTTTCTTGTGCCATCTATGTCGTTTGATGCGTACTTGGACAAAGCCGAAGCGGTCCTCTGTTGGTGCTAGTCCTCCAACGATGACAGGGAAGCGTGGTTTAAACGTAGCTGCGAATTCGTAGGGTACATTCTCCAACACTATGCGAGCGTATGTACCAGCTTTGTAGCCTTCTACTCCCACTCGTGAGTTCGGATCCATTGACTCGAATTCCGCTCGATTGATGGTGAGCTGCTTCTGGATTTGAGCCTTCTGAGCGTCATACCAGTCGTCCTCGCCAAATTCTTCTTCAGCACCTGCGCCGGCCTCTGCCCGTTCACTGTGTTTACCGAAGCCTTCGCGATCTTCCTCTTCGAACCGAAGCTTGAGCTCTTCCTTTCGCACAGCGTTCTTCTCTCGCTCTGCTTCTAGCGATGTCTCCTGATTTTCTTGAGCATCGCCCGCTGCTGTGTCTGGCTGGGCTTCAAGATCTTGGAACTCACCATCTCCCTCATCATCTTGGTCTGCTTCTCCCTCTCCGTCATCTTTGTCTTCGTCATTTCGTTCCTTCGTAAGATTGGCAGTAGCAAATCGCTGTCTTGAACTCTCAAGATTCTCAGGGTCGCTCCATTTCTGGCTCAGAGCATCGTAATCATATTTGGGTATCAACCGCTCTTCGAGATCCTCCTCCTCATCATTCTTGGCCTTCCGGAAGAAGTTCTCATCCTCTTCCGCTTCTTCCTCCGATGCGTCACCATTGGTCAGCTTGGAGGCATCGTCCTCGCCCCGCCACTTGTGAATGACCTCAGCTGGCGTCAATGACTCGTCATAGAGCAGTCGAGCAAAATCCGAGACCCGATATTGCCTCTGCGTGTTGTGCAGATTTCTCGCATTCTCCTTCAGGTTCGACTTCCACCTTAAAGCAGCATCCTCTTCATCTTCCTCGTCATCTTCCAGCTCCGAGTCTTCTAGACCACTTTCCAGCTCCTGATTTTCGACGCTGGAGACCGAACCCATGTCAGAATCGCTGTCGGCAAAAGCAACATCTCCATTAGCTTTCTCAATAGGCTGGTCATCTGCTGTGGACTTGAACGCGCGACCAAGCTTTTCTGACGGTATATCCCCGTTTTCAAGGGAGCCACTGTCGTCCTCGTCGTCCTCTTCGCCCTCTACTCCACTGACACTGCCCTCATTTTTAGGTTCAGAGACATCATCACCTTGCTCTCGCTCAATGAATCTTGCTTTCCGTCGTTCTTTCCTCCCATCTCCATCCTCTCCATCGACAACTTGCCCTCCTTTCAGGAAATCTCCTCCACTGAACAGCCTTACACCATCCTCAGCCTCACCCAACAGCCTCCTCTCCCCTTGTAGCCCCACCACCATCTGCTCTCCTAATCCCCTCTCCTCTCCTCCCTCCGCATCCTTATCAAAGTTTGAAGTCTTGATATCAATATACACAGCATCCTTATCCACCAACACGCCCCCCACATCCGACATAGGCGCAAACAAGACCTTCTGCTTCTCCCCCAATCTCCTCCGTCCAGACTTCCCACTCGCCTTCGCAACAGCCTGATCCATAAACGGTGTAGGGCACGGATCCGGCAGCGCCTCAATAGCGCTCACACTCAGATCCCCAACCCCAGGTATATGCACCCTCGCCCCATCTGCTGAAAAATTTGTCCCACGTAAGTACCCATACAGCGCAATTGTTCGATCACACTTCGGGGTTTTTTCGACCATTGTAGGAGCCGTAACATCCAACATCCGATCGACCAAACAATACGGATGACTATTCCTCCAAACCAGCGGCCGCGGATTCTTCATCACACTAATGAACCTGCTCAAATTGTGCACCTCGCGATCCGGATACCGTCCATTGATTACCCCACTCAAATAGAAGAGTTTAGCACCTTGATATAACTCGCTCCAAAAGCGATGCTTAAGTCTCTTCTTCGCATCCTTCAAAGTCGCCGGTTTCCGAAACAAATCAAGATGTGTAAGTATCCCAAACACATTCCCCGGCATCCCGCTCGCACCAAGCACATTCAAAAACTCCATTGTCTCCATCTCAAAGCCGAAATTGCCATCGATCATCAGGAGTACTATATCAGCAATCTTGCTCACGTCGATCATGCTGGCGAGGGAGTCGGCGGGACATTCTATGAACGTCAAACGCCGCCGCTTTGAGGTTACGACTGTGAGAGGTCCGGTGGGAGAGGAGAGTGAGTGCTTAGTGTAGCGTTTTATGAGGGATTTGATGAGGGTGGTTTTGCCGACGCCGGGGGGACCGACAACGGCGACAATTATGGGAGGGGCTTCTTCCGGGAGGCGGTCGACAAGGGGAACGTGGAGGCGTTTTTCTTTGATCTGGGGGTACTGTTAGATATGCTCATTGTGTAGAGGACGAGAGGAGGGGTGCGTACATCGTGAGAGCGCACAGCAGCTTTCGCCAATCGCCCTGGATTAGCATAACCGAAAGCCTTGGGGTTGCGGTCGCCTGTGTGTTTCTTCTTTTCCTTCGTCTTACGATGTGGCCTATTGGCTTGGTCTTCCATCCTGGCCTCTGCTGGTGGTTTTGCGCTTCAAACACACAATTGTAGGGAACCTCTGTCGAACGGAGAAATTTTTCACGAAATTCGGTTCAACTTCGGCGGCGCTAGGTAGAACTTTTGACCGCCTCGCCCCATAGACCACGTGATGTACGTCATCCTTGCCCTGCATTAGCGCGTGTGGGGGTTTATCTTCAAAAACGGTCAAAGCGACTGAGAGGACAGCAAAGCTGAATTCGTCATCAACACTCAGGCCTACTCATACGAAGTCCCTCAGCAAGCAGAACGACACAAATCAATCCCAGCATCATACGGTCAATACTCAAGTCCAGCAGATCATTTCCTCTCCCCGCAATCAGATTGCCAAGATGCCTACCATGTACAACGTTCGTCCAACCCAAAGCTGCAGCCTTATCTTTGCTGACATGGAGCTCTACAGATCACCTTGAAGGACGGAGCTTCTCCCGAGCAAATCGACAAGTATGGCACACATACCCTCACCATTCCTAAGCAGGACACGCTGATACTATTCTCCAGAGCAAAGGAGACAGCCAAATCCCAAGGCGGCAGCATCAAGCACGAATTCACCCTCATCAAAGGCTTCACGTACGCTCAGCTCCCCCTACCGTTTTAGAAACCCTACTAAGGATTGAACAGCGTCGAATTCCCCAACGACTCCGTGCACACGATGCAAACCAACGACCATATTCACGTCGAGCAAGACGGCGAAGCCCGCACCCAGTGAGCGGCTATCGCCGCATTGCGATCCTGCCCAAACTTCACGATGAGATGACATGCAAGGAATATGGGCGTTCAAAGGGCATGAGACACGATAGGGAAGTGCTGGGTCATGGAAGGCTTATTGCATGAACAGAAACGGCTGGGCGTACATCGATGGTGTCGCACCACAATAGATGTTGCAAATGATCACATGGCAGATACTAGCATCATGATAGCTTGACGATATCAGAACATAGGGCTTATCAAACTCCATTGCTTCAAGTATATGCATGCGCAGATTCGGAATTCATTGACCATTCCCTCGCTCTAGTTGACCTACTTCGTGCATGGACCCAAGTTCTAGGAGGAGATTTCGAGCCGATCCGCGGGTTGGTTGAGTTGGAATGCCACAAAATCACAAGCTCCATCAGCAGGCCAGCAGACTAGCTCAAGAACGTTCGTAAGTGGACTTTGAAAGCTCGATTAGCCTGAATCTGTCCTTGATCTCAAACTAAGCTATTGAACATAGTTACGTCCACACCATAGAAGTAATTCAACTCCTTCCCTCGCTCGAAGAAGCACTCACCGAGCCACAAACTTCCGCCTATGAAAGACACTCCAGCTTACCCCCTTCCTCGCACTCATCGTCGTCCTCCTTCTCTCCACTCTCACAAGATGCTCATCTCTAAACCCCTAACCCACTTCCTGAGCTTCGGCTCCAACGGCCTCTCACCCCCCTCCACCCTCAAAACAACTTTCCTAAGCACTGTAAACGCATGAACCCACTCCGAACTCATCGATCTCTTCTGATAATAATACCAAAATCGATTCCAACTATTGACTACCCCTTCATGTAGCACGATGGTCAAATCGTCAAGCTCCATCTTCGCAGACATACCACTCACACCCGCCATAGACGTCATCAGCGACCACTCACCCAAACCATGATGGTCCAGAATCGGCATCGTAGCTTCCACCGGTCGATGGGTTTCTACGTGTCGGATTTTTGGGCAAAGAGGTGGGGGGAAGGGTGCTGCAAGAAATGGAAGAGTTGTTCGGTGTAGGTGTCGCTGTTTTTCGCGAGGGGAGTGGTGAAGATTGCCGTGGTGTAGAATATGTCTGACACTTCCGTGTGGATTTGGTGGTTGGTTTGGAAGAGGGGAATGAGATTTCTGGTAGTGAGGTCGTACCAGGGTTTTTGATGTGTAAGTTGGGTGGGAGGAGGGTGAGACGGTAGATGTGTTGGCGGATGTGGTAGGGGAATTCCATAAGGGGGAAGGGTGATAGATACTGGGCTTTGTCGGGTCGCTTTGAAAGCGGGTTGGAAGTGAGGTGAGAGACTCTTGTAGGACAAAGGCTTGTAGTCACGGTAGAAGTATTTCTTCGGTGACCTAGAGTGGGATTTTCTCATTTGGCGACATTCCGATTGATAGCGGTACAATCTCAAAGGGCTGCAAGCCTCTCAGCTGCTCGAGTGCATTACCCAAAGCTTCTCTACTGTGGCTTGTAATAATGACCCCCCCGAGTCGCAAGTAGCTGAAACCCACAATGTTAAGTAGCAAGTATTATAGAAGTTTTAGTACGGAATTAGGAGAAACGAGAGCCTAAGCACCTACTTTACCTTCCTGTTTAGCGAGATCTACGATTACTCTAGGACAATCTCTTCTCTTTACTCCTGGTCGCGTAGTATCTTTTTCTGAGGAGTAAACGTACTATCGTAACGTGATCACTAACCTCGATGACCAATCCCTTGCTCATGCTGGATTCGTTGTAAGTGGTTCTCTCTTTCCCAGCCAAAGAGGGACACGCCCTAATGCCTGCTATCCGAATTACTTCTCGGGTCTTATAGCCACAGACTACGTCGCCAGGTTTCTCCTTTTGCCTGTATGCTGGCGGTATAGGGTGTTGTCAAACGTTTACCAGCCTGACAAGGCTCGCTTCCGTACAGCGTGGCATCAAGTTTGCTAAAGTTGGCTGTACTGAGCGACCTAATAGCCCAAGGACATCGCTAGTGTCTGAAACGCAGAACGGTAGAGGCTATCATGGAATTCTTAACGCTCAAAGCCTCCACTCGCCCACAACAGTTGCATCTCAATAGCTTACTTTGTCGCATTCAAAAAGAACTGACGTGTGTTGCGAGTGGGAATGGGCATCATGCACAGTGGTAACGCTCATGCCTGACAGGATTCGTTGGGTATGGGTGGAGATGGTAGGGTGTGAAGACTTGCGAGGAGCGGCACGTGGACTTAGAGGACCATGATATGCTTCGGGCTTTTTGAGCCTTTGCTATGGAGATGACCCAGCTCGCCTGCCGTTCAGAAGCTATAGTACCGCTATCTGCGATCCTTGGTGACTACGCGGCAGGCAGGCAGGCAGACATGTATCTACTCACAGATACCGAATACTGGTATGTGGCTTCCGTGTAGCCTGTAGAGAGGACTTGATGCCTTGAAACCTGTAGCAAGGACGAAGCTGTTATGATACGGAGTCGAAGTCACCTTCGCAACCTTTGACCCACTCATTTTGAGCTTTGTAGATGACATTCTGTTGATCAGTATCAAGGAAAATGATTGTGGCGAAGAGGAAGTAAATAGCGAAGTCGGAAGAAGCGTGTTGCCAGAAGCCCTTCAAGATGGGTATGGATGGATAGCTAAAATCTTTTGGCGAGGGATTCCGTCTTTGGAACCTAAGAAAGCAGTTGCTAACGATTATTTCGCTCATTGCCGTAGCCACAATCGCTATAGGCTCCCCTGCAGCGAACGCTTCTGCTTACTATAGGCCGTGCCTCTACCTTTCCGGCAAAAGCCTCTTCGTTCTTGCCAAGGTCGGAAACTTGAAGCGACTATATCTCTTTTTCCGATGTTATAATACTTTATATAATTTTAACGAGCTACCCGGCGCTAGTAGAAAATCACGGATTAAAAATCTTAAATCCGAAGTTACTATTTTTAGGTTTTTTATTTAAAATAATAATTTTTTTTTTTTTTTTAGAATAATATTCTTATTTTATTATTTTTCCGCCTAAAGTAATAAAAAGTATATTTAATACCTCGACTTTCTCGTACGGTCTCCCGCTTTACCGATATAGAAATATTTAAATTATATTATATTAAATTCCTCCGCCGTTAAAAGATTACCGATATTATATTAATTATAAAGGATATGAAAAAGAAGCTTTATACCTATATAAAGTATATATATCTTCGGTTATTAATTAAATTATACGGGAATAATTTCTTTTACTTTATATATAAAATAAAACCCCTTCTTAATAATTAGTTTAATAATATCGAACGAAGGATCGTAAAGATATTATTTAGAGAATTTAAATAAATTTAAATAATTATTATTATTATCGGTAACGTGATACTTTATCCGCTTTTTAGTATCTAACGAGTAACGATATTATTTAATAATTATATATATTTCGTAGAGAAGATTTTCGAAAAGGATAATATTAATAATTTAAATTGTTTACGAAATTATTTAAAATTAGTAATTAATAATTTAATTTAATTTTAAAATAAAATATATTTTTTTAAAATTTATATTATTAGCGAGAATATTACCGTTAAAGTCGTTTCTAGCCTAGAAGTATATAATATAAATACTAAAAATCTAATATTAAATAAGATTATATTTTATACCGAGTATTTTAATATATTAATTAATTTTTATATCGGTAGTTTTAAAATTTATTAAGCGGTAGTAAAATTCCTATAAATTAAAATTAATTATATATTCGTATTCTTTATTATTAAGCTGCGCTTTAATATTAAGAAAAAAATTAATAAAAACTATTATAAACGCGGCGAAGTATATAAATTTATAGTTTTTATTAATTTATATTTTCGCCTAGTTTCTTATAATTTTAAAATTAATAGTTTATTTTAATATTGATTAATTCTTTTTTATTATTAATTTACTCTTTTTATTTATCTTCCTTTAACTCTTTAAATATAAATAACTCTAATAATTAATTACTTTTATAATTATTATTTTTATTATTTAATATTACCTTCCGAAGTCGCTTTTATTATTTTCGTTTTCAAATTATATATAAATCGCCTTTCCCTTTAATTATAATAAATTTATAACGATATTTATTTATTTTAGACTTTATAAAATAGAGTAGTTTCGTTATTTAAAAATATTTTAGTAATTTGAATATAATAATTAAATATTTAGAGGGAGTAATACGATTAAATAAAGATAATAAAAGAAAAAAAATACATTCTTAAAATAAAGAGGGAAGTATTATAAATATTAAAGAATCCTTTATTATAAAGATTAAATATAAATTATAAAATTTACGAGTCTCGGAGGAAGAATAAATACTTAATTTAATATATAAATTAACTCGGTTTTATTCTTTATTATATTAAAACCTAAGGAATTCTACTAGCCGGCGAGTAATTAAAAGTAATAATAATTTATTATAAAGATATATTCCGTAAAATCGGTTATTTTTTAAATTTATAATTTACTCTTTAATCAAGATTATAATAAAGATTAAATAATTAATAAACTCGAATTTAATATTATTATTTAAAGATCGCGCGGGATTAATTTTAATAAATTTATAAATTATATATTTAATTACTTCGCCGCCTAGTACCGCGTCTTTAATAATTATAATATTAAAGTTTTTATTAAACGTAAATTAAAGGACTGGTACCGGAGTAATAAATATTATAAAATAAAAAAAGAGAGATTTTAAAAAGTAGTTAAATATAGGGAGTTAAATAAACTTAAAGAGAAATATAAATATCTTTTCTTTAAAGGTAGTTATATTATTCCGGTAGAATTTTATAATATCTTTTATATATTTTATTTTCTAGGGGGTATTTACTAGAATCTTAATAAATAAAAAATAAAAATTAATTATTAATATTATAACGAATATGAAAGTAGTATTTTTAATACTCTACTTTTTGAGGTCTAAGACCTCGAGATATAATACGAGTTATTTAATTATAATATTTAATACTAGTTAAAACTCTTTTTTATATAATTAAAACTCTCTTTTAAATACTTTTTCGTTTAATTCGTTAAAATAGTAATATAATTAAAATTTAATATATTAAAATAATATTTAATAAATAATATAATAACGTAATATAATAAAAAGTAGATTTATAAAAAAAAAATAGGATATAAATTTATCGGAAATAAAATAATAAATACGCTAAATTAATTTAGATTATATTTATAAATAAATTATAAATTAGGAAATAAAAGACGGGAGTAGAGACTTTTTACCCAAATTTTAATAAAAAGAAAAATTCAATTTTGAAATAACTCTACTTATAAATTAGTATAATAAAGATATAATTAAATATAATATATAACGATAAATTAGGCCAAGTATTATATTATATAAAGTATTTAAAACTCGTTAAAAATTTATTAATATAAAGTAATTATTTATATTTAATAATTACGTTATATAGAATTATATTTAATTATATAAAGTTTAAAACTCCCGCCCGGTTATAAAAAGCGTAGTATTATTAGTTTTTTAATACTTTACCTATTATCTTTAATTAAACCGCTTATGTAATTAAGTTTTATAATATTATAATAAATACCGTTTATAGCGGGTACTTTTATAAGATATTTTTTAAATATATAACTCTTAAAACCCGTTCTCCGTATCTAAATATAAATTCCTATAAATTTTTATTTTATTAATATATCTTTTAGTTAATACCGGAGGAAAGGTCGTTCTTTAAAATAATAATATAAATATAATAAATACCCACGTGATTTTAATAAGGGCGAAAAGTATATAAATATATATTTTTCCGTTAAGAATAAAGCGCGGGCTCGAGATTAAAAAAAAAATTTAAATATAATTATAAAATAAATAAAGTTATAATACTCGTAGAGAAAATATTTATATATTATAATAAATACTCGTTAATCGCGTTAATTAATATATTAAATAAAATCCTTTAATAACTTTAAAAAGGCGGCTAGGATAAATATCTAAATTAATAATATTAAAGAGGTAGTAAAGATATTAAATTCGAGAGTAATTTCTTAATAACGATTATAATAATATAAAAATAATAAATATCCTAAATTAGAACCTAGATTAGAAATCTAAAATAGATTTTATATATTTAATTCTATTAAATAATTATAAACGATTAATTTATAATATAAAATCGAATAATATATATATTTTAATAAAGATCGCTATATATTTAAATAATTTAAACGAGACGAGGAATCTAGATTATATTAATATTATAAAATTATAATTTACGAGCGCGATTAATATAGTTAATAAATACTCGTAAATAATAAATATTTTTATAAACGAGTTTAAGAATCTTAAATAGTCGTAAGTATTTTTAGCGCTCGTAAACGGGCCTAAATATTCTAAATAAATTAAGATTCTCGGAGTCGCTTATACTTTTATAGATAATATATCGAAGTTATATTTACCTCTTATTATTATAATTTAGATATAAAGATAATTATAAACGAGTCTTTTTAATAATAAAAGTTTAAATATAATAAAAGTATATCTTAATAGTTATTTTTTAAAAAGTAGTTTTAAATATATAGTATTGTTTTTTACTTATTAGATATATTTTAACTTTTCCTATTAATACGGGTAACCCTCTATAAAGATTATAAACGAGTAAATAGTACTTAATAATCTTAATCGTAATCTTTAACGATAGTAGTAGTAATAACGGGTATTAGATATAATTCTTAACGGTCTCTACCTCTATTAAATAAACGGTGAATAATATTTATGAGTTTATATAGAGAAAATAAATTATAGTATTTTAATAACTCTTTTCGGATATATAAATACTAGTTAATATATAGGACTTTTATCTACTAGTAATAGAATAAATTATATTAATCTAGTAACTTTAATATCTAGAATTTATATTTAATAAATAATCTTAATAATTTATTTTAGACAATACCTCCTTAATTTAATTAATCGTTACGATTCTACTTTATATATAAATAAAAAACGTATAAAATTAGTATTTAAATAATTATAAACTTTATAATACTTTAATTAAATTAAAAATATACTAGATATTATAGTAAATATATTCTTATTACGTAGAAATTCCGTAGGAACTTTATTCTATATAGTTCGAATTAAATAACCGAGCGATCTAATTCTATAATCTATTTATATAATTAGTATAAAAGGTATTAAAAATATAATATAAATTTTACTCCGCGGTAACTTAAAGTTAAAGAGTATCGAAACGGCCTCCGAGAGTTATTATATTTATATAAAGAGCCGTTATATTTATATAAAGAGTTATTATATTTATATAGAGAGTTATTATATCTATATTAATCGTCGTTATTATAATTTCGATCCGTTAAATAGTAGTAAAAAGAGGTTATCTTTAATTAAAAACTAGAAGATTATCGAGTTTCTTAATTTCCTAGGTATAAGATCTAAAATACTATATTAATAGTTAAGGATTAGGTCTATCCATTTTAATAGGTTATATATTTTAGTGAGTAGTGTTTTAGTAAATCGTGTTTTGTCCGAGGACGCGGGAAAAATAATACTGTTACGTAAACCTCTCCCACTTGGCAAGCACGAACACCGGGAGGTAAATAACCAACAAGCAAATAACAGAAAAATTCCGCCCATCAACCGTCAAAAATCGCCAAATTCTTACCTCACTTTATCACAACACCACCATTCCTTGCCAAAAATCTCTCGAAATGATTGTGAAGGGGAGAAATTAGCCCTAAAACAAGCCAGTAATTCCCACAGCTTCTTACAGCCCAGGCGTCAATAGACTTCTATTGAAAAACAAGCTGCAGTGCGGCTTTCTGCAGCCCTATTAGAAGGTGCTACCGGAACTTCCTAGACTGTTGCCCGGTGGACGAATTTTTCGGGGATCCTTTAGGGCCTCGGTTGCTTCCGGGCTTCAGCCCTAAAGGATCGGCAGGCAGGGGTCTACCGATCACGTAAGCAATTGATGTCAGCGAGCAATGGGCTGCTGGCTTGGCACGCGTACTCTCCTTCGCAGCAGCGGCTTGAACGAACGGTTCATGGCTCAACCCATCAGATGGCGCGGTACTGCGCGTATCAGGGGTCCAACAAAGTCCGTACGAATGGTGCTGTTGACGTTGGTGTTGGTCGGGCTACAGTAAGCCCTTGCAATCACGACGACGCGAGTCATTTGCTTATCCAAGGGACCACATAGGTTTACCTGGGGAGTCGAAATGACATGTATCTAGCTTCTTTGAGAGAGTATCCCTGTCCACGTACTTACTCGCGGTAGACTTCACGCCATACCTTCTAGGATTAGGCCTCGCCAAGAGTCAAACATCCCTCGTGTGGATCGCTCCCCCATTATCAGGTCTGATCATGCAGCCAGTCATCGGGTCAATAACGGACTCATCGACACTGAAATGGGGGCGAAGGCGGCCATACATACTGCTGTGCTCGGCCTTTGTCGCAACTGGCCTGTGTGTCCTAGCCTGGGCCCCCGAGATCGTGCGCTTTCTCCCCCGCAATGAGGAACAGGTTTGTCTCGACGGGTGCCGCATGCCTTGCGCATATGCGAAAACCGGTGTCTGACAGTGGAACAGACAGCTACGATGAAGACGACACTAGCCATAATCTGCATCTACTTTGTAGATTTTGCGATCAACGGCGGTTTGCCTCAACCCGTCTCCCTATATATTGGCTTGGACTGAATTAGCTGAAGTGCAAGCTGCCGCCCGCAGTCTAATCGTGGACACCCTTCCAGAATCAGAGCAACAGCTTGGCTCTGCTTGGGGTGTGTCTCTCAACTCCGCATACCTTGCTCTCACGTTCACATGCTGACCTCTGCAGCTGGCAGGATGCTTGGCCTGGGTCACATATTGGCATATTTCGCTGGTACCGTGGATCTGATCAAATTCTTAGGACATGGGCTCGGCGACAGCCAGCTGAAGCAGATCTGCGTCATTGCGTCCATAGCGATCATGAGCTGTTCTCTAATCACGTGCTGCTGCGTGGAGGAGCGTGTGCTGACTTCAGAATGGTGAGGTCATTTAACAATTAAATAATTTGATGTTTCTAACGATACCCAGTGTCAAAGATGGTCGTTCATGCGTGATGAAGGTTTCAACTGTCGTCAAAAAGGCGCTACATTTGCCGAGAAGGCTCCAGGCTGTTTGCCGGATCACCTTTTGGTCTTGGATCGGTCAGTGTCTTGTTGTTTGGGAGATGAAGACGAAATCGATCGCTGAATACAGACCCTGGACAGGCTGGTCTCCTTTCTTTGGTACGCATTCGCTCATCTGAATCGTAGGCGCAGACTCGAGGTACTAATAGTCTCAGTATATGGAACCACATGGGTTGGGGAGACATACTATCGTCAGAATGCGCAGACAGCTCAAGAGATGAATGAGTCCGACGACGCGGTAGGCGACATAGCCCGAAAGGGCTCCCTGGCATTCGTATTGTTTTCTGTTATATCTTTCGGCAGCTCTGTTGTGTTGCCGTGGATTGTGCAATCTCCTTCGAAGACCGGCAAGTCATCCACCACCATTCTCTTCCAGAGCGTATCTCCCATTCGTCGTCGTCTGGGCAAGTACCAGATGGACATTGTCACAGCTTGGGCAATGTCGCAGCTGGCTTTTGGGGGCTGCATGATCGTGGCCCCAATATCAACTTCGTTCAATTTCTCAACCACCGTCATTGCCCTTTGTGGGATGCAAGTACAGCCTTGCCTCCATTCATTGACATGTGCTGACGGTGATCCAGAGCGTGGGCCATGTACGGCTGGGCTCCTCTCGCGATCATCGGTGCCGAGATCTCTAGAATGGAGACAATTATCGACGATGAAGGTCACAGATTAATCACGCAAGGCGACAGCTGCGAGTTTGCGGATATGTCGTTCGACCACACACCCAGTCACAATGCTGAAGACGAGGCTTCTTCCACGAGTGCGGGTATGTATCTGGGAATCTGGAACATCTTTGCAACCGTGCCACAATTCGTGGCTACCTTCATAGCGATGGTCGTGTTCGCCATCTTGGAGCCTGGGAAAAGTCCTGAAATGAGTGGGGAGGGCAGCGAACAAGACAAAGGCAGCTCGCGCGCATCGAGTTCTGGTCTGAGTGGGACTGCTGTTTGTCTGGCAATTGGGGCTGTCTGTTCGTTTGTGGCGGTAATCGAAACTTTTCGACTGCGAAGGAGTTGAGATTGCACATCTGCCCATAAGTACTCTACATATGTAACATTCAAGGCACCTCAATCGCTCACGAGACAGCTTCTGAAAGCCTCCTTGCTTGGATGGTCCAATCGGAACAGTGGAATAATCAATCCGAGATACTTTATCACGCCCACAATAGCTCAACTCGTGACAAGACCACTGCGACAGGCACAGATGGTTGGTGGCTTGCCTTGTTCAGCAAGTCTGAGGAGCATCATGGCTCTGCGGTCAGCAGAACTAACATCAGGGGGTGATATGCATCTTTACACCCGTCCCTAAACATAAATGTCGATAATTGCATTCCGTGGAGAGGGAAAGTGTGTATGCGAAGCCATCCAACACAGCTTCACCACACACATTGGAGTCACAGTAGGCACGGAAAGTCCAGAAGCATCGTAAAGTATCGCCGTCAAGCAGTCGGAATCCTACGTATCCAGTCAGTTTCCCCAGAGGAATTCCGAACACTGGAAGCGCGGTTCGAGCTCCATTGCAATGCAGACGATGTTGCCCTGTGTATGATGGCACAAACGATGATCGCAGGGTGCAGCTGTTACATCACCATGATCCCGTCGTTAAAGGCTGAGGTATCATAGAAGCGCTCTGTTTCAGACCCCTCAAACAATGGGCTGGGTTGACCGACGCCGTACCAGACGTTCTGCGTTGTGAGACATCATAGATGATGTAAATGGGAAGCTTGCCCTCATTGTAGGCGTCATACCACGATGTCAGCAAGGTGAGGGCCCACATTAAAGTGGCCGCTGACTATCGATTGACCTTCCCTTTGCTATAGATTGATCTCGCCAACGATCAAATTCAAGAGAAGATGTTTGCGTATGAATTAATAGAGTGCCTTCCGAAGAGCATTTCTGCAATTGTTTGTGTCTTCTTGAAGGCAATTTTCGGAGCGAAGAGCAGTGCTACAACGCTGCTGAGTGATGAACATGTCGTTCTTCTCTAAATTGGGCTTTAGAAAATGCCATTTACCTCTCATAACGCAAACTTACGGCAACAAAGGATTCTCCCGTTGTGGAGAGCCCCACTCGTATAATCGAAGAAAGAACATAAGGTAGAGAGTAGGCTAGACCCCACCTGACACGTCATAAACGATCTAATAAACATAGAAACGACATCCGTCTTCCTCGAAACACAACTTTCGCATCCCTCAAAATCTCCATTACAACAATACGATATCAACCATCCTGACTGACAACACCAACCCTGGCAGCTTTGCCAATCGCCCTAAAGAGGAGGTTTCCAGTATCGCTCAAAAGGGAGGCCAGTCCAAACATTAGGGTGGCTTTGCACCCGGACAAGTAGGTATGCAGTACTGCTCTTATGCGGCGACAACAAGCAAACATCTGCTTCAGAAAGAGATCGCCTCGCAAGGTGGCTAGGCATCATCTGGATCCTTTGAGCTAGGTAGCAAGAAAGCTAAGGAAGCTGGACGCAAGGTAAGGTCTTCTTTCTTCACATTGCTATCATGCTAAGATGACATAATGGTCGGAATAGTTCGCTTTCTTGCTTTGAAAGCAATTGCGAATGCACGTATCTAATTCATGATCATCATAATTGAGATGGTCCAACTGATTATAGTAAAATTGCCTGTTGACCCCAACAGCTCGTAATATTCAATCTTCTTCTTCTAGTTAATCGGCAATCTAGCTCCATTACTGACACTATTGTTTGGCTGCCGTAGCAATGCAAGATTTGGCACTAACACAAGGGCCCATATGTTTGTGGGCCTCATGAGTGAAATCTACTTCAGCGACGCCGAACATAGGAGCAAGCCTTATATAAACTACTTGCATCGGCCAAGAGGAACCTTCCGCCAAAGTCTAGAAGATGTCTGCTAGTAAGCGGTCTTCTAGACCTCATTCCGATTCTGTTCTGAAGAGGTGATATACCTATGTCCCTCCAAATAATACCCTGCATCCGCTCAACACCTCAGAGTTACTACTCCTGCGACGTTGCTAGAAAGAAGGCAATTCTTCGACTATCCCATCATCTGAGCCGGCGCTTTGTAAATTGAATATGCTTTATGCTTTGAACATCTACATTTTCTTCCTCAAGCTTTGCGCCTGCTACTCCTGAAGTCTTCTCATATTTTCTTTCATCCGCGATATTGAATACAAGCCTCATCTGGAAGACGATGCTCCTAAGAGCCCTTGAACTCATGGATCTCAATGACACGGCTGTCTCCAATCTCTCAAGACGATAAGTGCACCTATTATCATATAACCGTGCGGGCACCTCGCTCTACTCGGTGCGGCTGGCCCTAACGCGAATCACGCCCTAACGCCAATTATCTCAACTACCCCATTAACTATGGAAATAATAATATAGGAAAATCTACTATATACTTCCCGATTTAGTTAGTCTTCTTTTATAGTTTTACCTTTATAACTACCTATTTAAAATACCGGATCCTTTTATTCCTAAATATAGAAATTACCCGTTACTCTTTAGTCCTAACTTATTCTAAGGCCTTCTATACTCTTTTAAATTTTATTTCCTATAATTTCTTTACCTTAAAGCGTGCCTAATAAGAATAAATTATACTACCCTTTTAAATAAATATATTTAACTATACTTTACGCGCTCCCCGGGTTACTATTTCTTTATATAACTTTATTAACTTTTATTTTATAAATAGGCCGGAAAGTAATTTCGCTTCTACTCTACGAATATATTTATTAAATACTAGGGATAAATCTAGATCCTAGAGCTCCTTCCTATACTACGTAATTTACCGGTATATATATAGCGTAGACTATTCGTTAAAATCTAGAGGTAAAGTATTTTCCGGGGTAATAATTTTACCGGAGTAAAAGTATATTAAAATTTAATTAACCGGCGTATTATAACGTCTAGATTATAGAGAACTAAACCCGATTTCTATTAAATTAATACTACTATAATTTATTTAAATATTTTATTCTAGATAGTTTAAAAGTTAGTTAAAAAATCGATTCTTAAATAATCGCCCCCGGTTTAACGTATCGCTAGATTAATAGCCTTAATATACTAATATTTAAATAACTAGACAATACCTATATTTAATAACTACGTTAGATATAACGAATATAGTAGTAAATAGAATAACTAGATCTAGTTATTTTCGTAGAACTTTAGTACCTCCCGGGTTAAATAGTTATTATAATTATCGAATATTAATATCCGTTATAACCCGACCTAGCGGTATTTTATAAACCGGTTAAAATATTTAATTTAATCTTTATAAAAATCGTTATTTATATATCTAGAGTTATTTTATTATAATCAAGGTTCGCTAAGAGCCTTAATAGACTTAATATATTTAGTATATTAAAGGACTATTTACTACTCGACGTAATATATAGACTAGTAAATAGGTAAGCGCTTAATTACTTATTTACTCGATATTAAAATAAACGAGTAAACGAATAAATAATATAGTTTCTTTCTTCTATATAGACTATGTATTTTCTTAATAGATAAGAGCTTCGTACTTAACTTCTCTTAAAACTTTTAATTATAGATTCTAAATATAGACGTTTATTAAACTATTAATTAAATTTATTAAATTTATCTAGTTTTATCTTATATTAATATAAAACCTATTATTCTTTAATTCTTAATACTCCTCTTTACGAGTACTAACCTAGGTCCTATCGACGTTATATTAAAATATTAAACGGAGAGCCTTAATACTTTAAATACCCTTAGAATAAATATTTTAAAATTAATAAAGACCCTAGCCCTAAATACCTAAAATAGTACTAAAAGACGTAATATTATAGAAGAAGGAGACCGTATTAAGATTACCCGCCTAAATTATTACTATAAAGAGCGCGAGAAGTTTAACGACTAACTATTATAACTCTAACTATTCTTCGTATTTAACGAGAATATTATACTAACTATTAAATAGATAATTTTTATAATAATCTATATAAAAGATAATATATAGAAATAGGTTAAACTATTTTTAAAATACTATATAAAAATAATAAATAATACCGATAATTTATTAATAAAGTTTTAGATAGAGAATTTCTCTAGGTTTAAAACTAATATTCGTTATATATTTAGACTATCTAACGAAAATAGTATAATAATTCGTATTATTTAATATTTAATATAACGAAGGTCTACGTCCGATTATTCGGTATAGTTTTAATATTACGTAATATTTCCGGACTAGGACGATACTACTCTTATAACGATATATCGACGAGGATTAAAAAATAATATAAAAAACGAATTTATATAAATAGGAGCCGTTATAAAGGACCTCGATATACTTATAAAATAAATAATTAAAATTAATAATAAACTATATAAACGTATAATAAAGAAATATTATAACGGAGGAGCCAACGGATAAAAACGTTTAAGAGTATATAATAACGGATATAATTCGGTTAACTATTACTACTATAAAAAACTTAACCCGTATAATTATATATTAATAAAACTCGATTTTATTAAAAAGGGACCTATAAAAGAATTTTAAAAAAGAGGTAAATAATAATAAAGGGGTAAAAAAGTAATAAATTATTATAATTATAATAAACCGGGCTATATCGCTAGGAACTATTATTCGAAAAATATAATAAATCGATAATAGTTAAATATACTTAAAAGGGAGATATTAAATAGCGTAGCCGGGTCCCCTAAAAATTTAATATAAAATAATTCTATATTTAACGATTTATTTAAGAAGTAAAGGGAGATTAAAGAAAAAATCGCCCGAAGAATTCGAGAGCTCGAAGAATTAAATAATAATAATAAAAAAACTCTAAAGGAAGATTTAAAGGAAGGATAAAAATAAGAATAAAATATAATAAATTCTAAAGAATAATTTTAAATAATAGATTACCTCGATAACTCTAAAACCTAATCTATTATATTAAAAGAAAAACCCGAAGACGAGAAAAAGGAAAAAAAATAAACCTCTAGAATTAATTATACTCATAATAAATATTACCTACGATATAAGGAAATATACTAGTTAGTATATACGAACGAATATTATAAATATTATTACGATAACTTAAAAGAGCGAAAGTATATCGTAAAACTAGGATATAATTATAATTAATAGAATAACTATATTAAAGATAATTACTTATAGTATTTAATTAAAAAAAGGGAGAACTAAATCTTCCTAGGTTATAATAAAGAATAGTAATTATAATTACGAAACTAGATAAGATATAGCCGAAAAACGAAATATTATAATTAAAATAAATAGTACTATTATTTGACTAAAGATTACGAGAGGTACTTCGAGTCTAAAAAGTACTACGAATTCCTATCTTCGTCGGGAAAAGACTAGTCTCTTATATTAAAAAAAAATATAAAGAGATTAATATACTAGCCCTAAAATAATATATATATTTAATTTAATATAGTATATATATACGAATACCGATAAAAGTTAACGGATATAAAGTTATTATAATAATAGATTTAGGAGTAACTAGTAACTTTATATCTCGAATAATAATTTAAATAATTAACTTATTAACTTAAAAAAAAGAAATAATATAAACTTTAGTTAACCGACGGGTCGAAACTATTAATAAAGAGAGTAGATAAAAAGATATTCCCGTTACTAATTATTATTAAATACCACTATAAGGAAATTACCTTCGATATAATAAAAATAACTATTTATTATATTATTCTAGGGATACCTTAATTAAAGAAATATAATCTAATAATAAATTAAACGAGAGGAGTACTTATATTTCCGCGTATTAAAAACGTCGCTAGTATAATACCTATACGCCTATAAAGAATAATTATAAATAAGAAATCGAACCGTAACCTAGTCGAAACTTATAGTATTTTATCTTCGTATAAAAATAACTTTATAAAAGGATCTAACTCGATATATATTAACTAAAGAAATTAATAAAGCGAATAAATTAAAATTTCTAGAAATAAAAATAAACCTCTTAATATCCCTAAAAAATATTAACGATAGAAATACCTTTTTTAAGAAAAGATAATTATAAAAGTATTACTTAAATATTAACTATAAGATTATAAAATCGAACTCGAATTTAATAAAATATCGATATTTAAACCTATTTATACTTTATTAAAAAAAGAACTCGGAGTACTTCGCGGGTATATCGATAAGAATCTTAAAAAAGAATTTATTCGAGAATTTAAATCATTAGTAGGTTATCTAATCCTTTTTATAATAAAGAAAAATAAAAGTCTATAACTTTATATAAATTATCGAAAATTAAATAATATTATAGTAAAGAATCGGTACCCTCTACTAAATATTAACGAATTATAAAATCGGTTTATAATAGTAAAAACCTTTATACGACTAGATCTTCGAGGCGCGTATAATTTAATTCGAATAAAAGAAAACGAGGAGTAGAAAACTACCTTTAGAATTAAATATAATTATTATAAATATTTAATAATACCCTTCAGATTTACTAATATACTAATAACCTACTAAATATTAATTAATAATATTATATAAATATATTTAAATATAACGGTAATTATATACCTCGATAATATCTTAATTTACTCTACTAATAAAGAAGAGTATATTTAATATATATAAAATATCTTAATTTATTTATTACTAGCTAGACTTCTCCTTAAATTAAAAAAATACGAATTTTATAAAAAATCGGTTAAATTCATTAGATTTATAATTAATACTAGAGGTATTTATATAAACTCTAAGAAGATTAGGAGTATTAAGGAATAACCTATACTATATAATATTAAAATAGTATAGAGCTTCTTAGGATTTACGAATTTTAATAGAAAATTTATTAAAGATTATTCTAAAAAGGCCTTACTATTAATAGATATTATAAAGAAAGATATTACTTTCTAGTAGAGGAAAGAATAATAGCGATCTTTCGAGGTATTTAAGGAGGCCTATAAAAAACCGCCGGTATTATATTTCTTTCGAAATAACGAACTAGCTCGAATCGAAACTAACGCTTTAGATTTAATAATAAACGCTTATATACTCTAATAAAGAAACGATAAATAATACCCTATTATATATTATTCTAAGAAAATATTATTAATAAAGTAGAATTATAATATTTATAATAAAGAATTATTAGTAGTAGTATCCGTATTAGAGTAATAACGGGTATATATAGAAAACTATTTAAACCTTACTATCTTTATAAATTATAAGAATTTTCTTAACTTTACGATAATAAAATAGTTAAACCGAAGATAAATTAGATAGTTAGAATTATTGAAATAATATAAATTTAAGATTTTCTATACCTTAAGGAAGGATAACGGTCGCGCCGATATATTTAATAAACGAGAGGATTATATAGAGGATAAGGACGTAGTAATATAACTAGTCCTTATTTAATAATAGGATAGATCGCTAGTCCTAATATAATAACTAATAACGACGTTATATATCGTTATTCCCGGAATTATTAATAGTATCCGGAAGGAATATGAAAATAATATTTTAACCGCTATACTAAAAAGTTAATAACTATAAACTAAATTATTAAAATACAATAAAAAGATTTATCTTCCTAAGGGATATCTTAAAGAAATTATTCGCGATTATTATAATAATCTAGTTTAAAGATACCCTAGAGTTATTAAAATTATAGAATTTATTTATAAAAAATACGACGCGCCAGGACTTAGGTCGTACGTCGAAAAATATATTAAGAAATATATCGAATACTAGTAAAATAAGTCTATAAGGTATATTAAATATAGTTAAATCTAATTCGCCCTAATACCGAAAATACTTTAGGGCGATATTATAATAAATTTCGTTATTAAATTACTAAAATCAAAAAACACTATTACTTTAGAAACCTTTAACTCGATAATAATAATTTATAATAAACTTAGTAAATACGTAATAATAATATTAATTAAGGAAATTTATAAGGCCGAATAAATCGTCTTTATACTACTAGATTGATTTATTAGAGATTATAAAATACCTAGGTTAATTATCTTTAACCGAGATAAATAATTTACCTTTAATTATTAGAAGATATTAATTAATACTATCGGAACCAAGTTACGAATATTAACTATATATTACCTATAGACGGACGGGTAAATAAATCGGATAAACTAGATAATAAAAACGTATTTACGATATTACGTAAATAAAAAATAGAATAATTAAATAAAACTTCTACCTATAATTTAATTAACGTTTAATAACGCGTAGTTTAATATAACGAAATTTATATTATTCTTCGTAAACTATAGTAAATACGTTAATATATTTCTGAACCTAAAATAAAGACTTAACGCGTATAGAGCGCTAGTCTATATAATTAATATAAAAGTATTATATAAGAAAATATAAACCTAGATTAAATTAACGAATACTCGGACTAAATTAATAGTAAATAAATATCGAAAAAAATATCTTTAATTAAAGGAGGGGGATAAAGTATACTTTTTAATAAAAAATATAATAAATAAAAAACTAAATAAAAAATTAAACTATATTAAAATCGGACTATTTTCGATTAAAAAGAGTAAAGGATTAATTAATTATAAATTAAATCTTCTAACCGATATTAAAATATATTTAATATTCTACGTCTCTCGATTAAAGTTAGTAGATTTTAAAATATCTTTATAAAATATCTTTTATTTTTAGATTAAAAAAAAACGGAGTTCGAGGTAGAGGAGATTTTAGGTTAAAAAAATTAAAACTACCTCGTTAAATAAAAAGATTATAACGAGTCGGAGAATATTTAGGAGTTATTAATAAATTTAATTAACTATCGAAAACTTCTAAAGAAGTTTTAGGGATAGCGATATAAAAAAGTTAATTAAAAATCCTTAATAAAAAAAATCTCGAGGATATAAAATCGTCGAAATACGGAACCGAGGCTACTATATATTTTATTTTACCGAACTTCTTAAGTTCTTTTAAATACTCTAACTCCTTTATATCTATAAAACCTTTATCGAATATCTTCTATTTACGCTCCTTTAGGAATTTCTTTTATTAACGAAATCTTTTTAACTTCGTATTCTTTTAATTAATAACTTCGTTCGCCGCTTCCCGCGTAATTTTAATCTTTTTTTTTAATGTTCTAAGCGCTCTAAAGCTTTATTAATCCCTAAAAAATTAATAATAGACTCGGAGGGCTCGTATTTTTTCTTAGTTTTAATATACTCTCTATACTTCGATAATAACGAGGATAATCGATATTGGGTTTAATATATCGCGTAACGTATATATATAATTATAGCTATAAGACCTTTGGATATAATTTATTCCTATAATTTATTATATTATTTTATTTAACGAGAAGATATAGGATTATCTTTAAAGATAAAGAAAATTAAAAAAAAGAAATAATATTACGATTAAAATTCGCTAAAAGCCTTAATAAACTTAATATACTTAATATACTAAAGGACTATTTACTACTCGACGTAGTATATAGACTAGTAAATAGGTAAATACTTAACTATTTATTTACTCGATACTAGAATAAACGAGTAAACGAATAAATAGCGTAGTTTCTTTCTTTTATATAAACTATATATTTTCCTAGTAAATAAGAGCTTCGTATTTAATTTCCCTTAAAACTTTTAATTATAGATTCTAAATATAGATATTTATTAAACTATTAATTAAATTTATTAAACCTATCTAGTCTTATCTTATATTAATACGAAACTTATTATCCTTTAATCTTTAATACTCCTCTCTACGAGTATTAATCTAGGTCTTATCGATATTATATTAAAATATTAAATAGAGAGCCTTAACACGTTTATCCTCTAAAGAGTATTAGGATTTAAATTTTCTTAAAATTAATTAACTAGGAATTACTTCCCGGTTAAAATTAATATCGGTAGGAGTATAAAGCCGGTAGTATTAATATACTCTATAGACGTAATAAACTCCCGGTTATTTATATTTATCTAGTATAAAGATTTATCCTACTTTTTTATAATTATTTATTAATTTTTATCTACGTTAATTTAGAACCTAATTTCGTTAAAATTATAAATATTATTTAAATCTACCCCGTATATTATATATATATTTTAAAAATATCGAAACTACGCTAAAATATCCTCTAGTTTATATACGTTCTTTTATTATATTACTAGGGGTTTCTACCTACGTAATTTATATTAAGAGTTATACTTTAGGAAGTTAATAAATTATTAATTTAATACGCGGCGGCGTTTAACCGGGCCTAGGCGTTTATATAAAATAGAATTTATAACTCTTAAAAGTATCGGGCGCCGGTAAAATATACTTATTTTATCGAGCCGCTATAGGTAGTAGTAGAGGGCGTTTTCTTCTTCCGGTTTAAATATATAGGAGTAGCTTTATTTAAGCCTAATCCTATTATACCGGTTTAGGAGCTACGTATATAGAATATAGTACTAAATAGCTAACGAGCTAATATTAGATTTAACTCCGGGGGGAATAACTTTAAGAATATCTTAAACACGGCTTTCCCTAATAGCGTATGATTCGGCCATGATTTAGGGGTGGTATATAGGTAGGAAGTTGAGGGTTAATAAATTTGAAAATATTCGCGTTGGGGCGTGATTCGCGTTGGGGCCAGCCGCACCGAGTAGAGCGAGGTGCCCGCACGGTTACGCACCACGATCTAACCAACCCTTGACGAGTGAACATTATCATTTCTCAGATCGAAGCCGCGATATATGGGCCTTCGCAAAGTATCTCCTTTCAGAGAATTCTATACGCAGTGTATTCTCAGAAAATCCTTCTACTGTCATTCCTCGCAGATTCGATCTTCGTCTTATATAATTCAGCATATCCACTACAGCTATGACTACGATCATGACGGAAGATATCAAAATGTCAACAGCAGCAACCAGCAAAGCTAGGCGCAAAATATTGTGGAGAAACGTTTGACCAGCTCGACTATGAGGTTGAAGCGGCTGAGGAAATAGAGATGCGCGAATTGGACGCAGGAAGTTTTCAACTAAAAGTAAGTAAACATCGCCACTGTGGCTCGGAATGCCGGTTCTGGCAACAACGTATTCTACGGTTTGGAAGCACCTCTCTCGTATTTTGACATGCATCATGAGCTAACGCTTCGCCATAGTGACCTTGATCTACTCACCCTTCAATATTTCGCCGCTCCCCAACCTTCATCGTGTATGCATTGATGGTGCATATTACTTCTCCTAATCCACAGCCGGGACAGACCACCTCAGTAGAAAGACACGCTGCCTCGCCTACGTTGTTATTGTGGTTCGTGGCCGTAGATGCGTGGACCGTTGAACATTTCACTTTTGCGGTTTTCATACTGCTGGATGGGTGAGTATGTGAAGCTGCGCACAAAAGAAGGGATCAACGTCTTTTGGTACAGGCACCTCTAGAGGTTCGCCATATGTAACGATTGACTCATTTCTGGACTCTGAGTTGGTGAAGTATAACCATGGTATTGGCGAGAGAGAAGCGCGGCGCAACGTTGCTCAAAGCGAGACACGGCTTTCGTAGCTGTCCATCACGACTGTTCTGCATACGTCAAACTATTGAAGTAATACCATCCAGCGTTTTATTACCTCATGCTTGCATATTGCAATACTGACACATTACATCCAGTCGTGCTGGTACTTTAATAGTTAGCAAGGGGTCTGCCGTTCCAAGAGGTATTTAGAGAGTACTATGACGTAATTTGATCCTTTCAAATTCTCCTGTTTTTCGGTCTCGTTCTCTATATCGCATACCGAACTGGTCCGCACGGTTATGGACAGGAGGATTCCCACAGGAATAGCAAGAAGTCGGGAAAGATGTATTTGTAGAGTTCACTACAAGGTTATATCGGGGGATTTCAACCCCGGCCGCAATGCTTCCTCGTCCGAAGAATCACGTGGCAGCTACTACCACGAGCTTGAGATGCCCAGTGGGGTAACCCTTCCTTATCAGCCAGATTCCGCACTCGGTTCATGATTGTCTGAATTCAGAAGACTAAGGCGAAAGATAGAATGGGTGGTTTTATAGATTATTCAATTTACTCTGTATGAGAAGGAATGGCGTCTACGGTCATATTTTCCGTATCTCGATTATTGTACTCGACATTGAATGAAACATCCTTCTGAATAATCATCTGCCGGCTGCCATGACTCTCGATACTCTCCGCATCCCCTTGTATGATACCTGCTTCGTTTCCAAGACCATCTGGTTGAGACAAGAAGCTTCGAAATTGCCGCGGGGGTAACTCCGCTGCGCCTTTACCCTCCCGAGGTTTGGTTCGCCTGTCAAACCTCATCGAACCAATAGTGCTGAGACCAGACTCGCCTCCGCTGCGGGCCACATTGGACAACGCGTGAATCTCTGCCGATCCTCCGTATGAGGTGTTGAAAGCTGCCATGAAGGGTTTCAAGCAAGCGATGTTGCCCGAGCAGATACTGAAGTCGACTTCGATGACAGACCAGATGAAGAAGAAAACGCCCGATAAGGTTGGGTCGTCGGAGAGAGTCTGGATGCTAAAAGAGCGGAGCCGAAGGATCGTGAAAGCGATCATGCTATAGATTGTCGTGAGTAGCTGGGCGGTTACACGGTTCTAAGCGACTTACGGTAATCGTAAACCGAAAGCGATCACGACGCCAATCTTCCGTGTCAAAGCCATCTTGAGGTCTTTAACGAGGAGGATTGACATGGCAAACAGAGCCACTTCAATTGCGATGTCAAAGGCACCGATGACCTGCCAGCGATATACCTAGATCCAAGTCAGTGCAATAGAGGTTTCCAGAGGAGGACTGACAAACCAAGCCACGACACTTTGTGTCAATAAAGATCCACGGGCGAGCGAGGTCACATCGTAAAGCGATGATGAACATGGAGAGTATCAACCAGATGGTTGTCGCGATCAGAAGTCCTTTTGATACCCGTTGGTGCTGCTTGCGAGGTGTCAATCGCATGAACAAGCAAGCCATCGAGCATTTTGAACACCAAAGCGTAATCAACAGGAACAGATCGCTAGCGTATGCAGCCTACGACATCAGTCAAGGTCTCGAAACACTCGTCTGGTGACTGCACCTTTTGTAGCCCGATTAGTTTTGCTGGAGTGATCAGATTTTCCGCTTTGCCAAAGCCTTTGGCGACGGCGGTGAAGATGAGTGCGGAATATATGATGCCGAAACCCTGAGATCATTGTTAATGTATATCTCTGGACCAAGAGCGTCTTAGGTCGTACCGTGGCCACAAAAAGGGCGTAGTCATCGCGTCCGAATGGTGGGCTGATATACAGTCGTGCGAACACTCGGACAATCATGAAAATCAAGACCAGGAACAAACCAAATATACAGGCGATGATGACCAGGCCGCTGTGGTCTGTCGGAGTGATGACAGCGAGTGGGGCGGATACACTCGTATTGTCGGTCATGGCCGGAATCCCAAGCAAACGGATTTGCCGATTTGACCTCGCAGTCACGAAATGATGTTCAATAGTGTTTAGATTTCAGCTCTGCGGCGACGAGGTCGTGAGGAAGCACGGAATGGCAGAAGCGTAGAGGAAGCCCATTGCGACGAGAAAAAAAATGATGCTTGGTCGATGCGAGGTGTGATAGACAGGGCGTTATATCAATTCACCATCCCTCGAAAAGGAAGTCGACGTGATCCACAACGGTACCTGCATCATAATTGATTATGTAGCTGGGTTTTGACACATACCCCGGTTGGTATCTGCAATCCTGGATCCAATCGGACATCCTGATAGGGAACCCTGTCTTGTCCTTTTTAATTCGTTCACAAGCCACAGTCCCTTTCGAGAAGACGATGATCGGTTGGAAGAGAGTGGGGGAAAATTCCGATTGACATGATAGAACTACTCATTGGGATTGGCCACACTGGTAAGTACCGCACCTTTGCAAGATCGATATGCTCAATTCGTAGAGCACCTGCTGTACAAATTCATCATACTTCCAGCCAAAGAATTGCAAAAATAGACCAAGCAATAATGATCCTAGTTCTCGTGAAATGATAAAACATGAGTTCAAATTTCGTCCTATCGTGCGCTTTGACTTTTCTACCATGCACAGCCTGTCTCCCCCCGGCGCCCTACTGAAAGTAGTGCACAGAAGTATACGTTACCTACTTTAGCAACCAACCGGAAGTCATTTCCTAGATGCCGCCCGGGAGCGATGTAACTGTCCTTTCCCGAAAGAACAACCTCGATAAGCCTGAAAGCGATTTGATTATATAACAACGTGTCGAATGTGGGGCATTTACAATTGACTTTATCACGCAAGCAGCAGTAAGCAAACGCAAGAGCGTAACGTTCGCAGGGTAACTCCTCATCCTATACCTCTTCATTTGCAATTGGAATTCCGCTCAAGCCAAACGCATCGGCCCGTAATGCGCAGCCGACGAGGGTCGGCTGTAGATCCCCTGCTATAAAGTAGGCTGCGGTCTACCTCCCTCAACGGGGAAGCATTCGGGACTTCCGTTGCCCAAGCCACAACAGTGCCAATCAGTACACTAGGATGATATGACATGAGTCCGGCACAAAAGGCAAATAGTAGCCTGCCATGAACTCGCCTACACCAAACTTCCTAGCTTTCAGCTCCCCAACAGCCAAAGCACCTTAGCTATGTTGTACGGGTCTCGACTGCTGCTCACCTTCCCTCCTTGGAAAAGATGGTAGCTATCTAGCTACTAGGGCCTGCACGCTGCAGCAAAAGTTCTCCATCGGTTGCGCCATGCCCTGGAAATCGGGCTGCATCATTTGGCACTCCTGCGAAAGAGCTTGTCCCCCCAACCCCACCCCAACCCCATTTCAACTCCAAGCTTTTCTTGTGGAATTCATCAACAGCTTCCTCGCGTGTCGCACGTCTTGCGGTATCACACTTTTGCCATTTTCTTCCCAAACATGCCTTTCGCAGACTCAATGGCCAAGGGGGATGATGGCTATGTACAGACCACCCATCTCGGCGACGAGCAGCACGCCGGTGTGGTCCAGATGCACGACTACAAGACCGTGGCCGACAAGTACATGGGGACCTCGTCCGACAGACATAACATGATGATACTGGGCAGATCTCAAGTCCTCCGCGTAAGGGACACTTCGCTCGATTCCTGATAGAAGGATGCTGGCTGACAATGTGTGACCCGACAGCGCAACTTCAGCTTCATCTCCATCCTCGGCTTCAGCGCCGTCCTGATCTGTACCTGGGAAATCATCTTTGCGTGAGCGTTGCCGACCCGACGCCCGTTCTCTCTCTCTCTCTCTCTCTCTCTGACTTCGCCGTTCCAGGAACCTCCTCTTTGCATTGACCGATGGGGGCACGGGGGGTCTGTTCTGGGGCTACACCATTACGGTCATCGCCAGTGTCTTCATCTACCTGAGTATAGGAGAGATGGGGTCGATGTCTGAGCCCTGATTATGATCTCTGATGACGTTGCTGATGAGGGTCTATCAGGTCTCCCACTGCCGGTGGTCAGTATCACTGGGTATCCGAATTCTCCCCTCGCTGGTGTCAAAAGTATCTGAGCTATATTACCGGTAGGGCCCACTCTACAGTCTACACGCATCTATCTATCTGACAACATGGCGCAGGCTGGCTTCTGGCCGCAGGATGGCAGGGCTCCGTAGTCGGGCTTTCTTTTCTGGCCGGAACAATCATCCAGGGCTTGATCACCCTCAACAATGAATCCTACGTACCCCATCCATGGCATGGCACCTTGCTCGTCATTGCCGTCGTGACCTTCTGCATCATTTTCAACACTTCTCTTGCTCAGAAATTACCGTTGATCGAAGGCCTGATCTTGCTTCTCCACGTCATTGGACTCTTTGCCATCATAGTGCCTCTCTGGGTTCTCGCACCCCGAAACAGTGCAAAGGTCGCTTTGCTCCAATTCAACAACGGGGGTAACTGGAGTACTATGGGGGTTGCTTTTATGATTGGCTTGCTCACGTCCTTGGGCTCAATGATGGGATTCGATTGCGCTGTGCATATGTGTAGGCCCTCAGTCCAGTCCCAATTCCACGTACTGTCAGAGCTCATGTTCAATAGCCGAAGAAGTCAAAGATGCGTCTGGCACTCTTCCAAGGGCTATGATGTGGGGAGTCGCGCTCAATGCGCTTTTGGGTTATCTCACAGTTATTACGCTGTGCTTTACCATCACCGATCCCGCCGCTCTTCTCAACGGCAAGACGGGTTTCCCGTTCATCCAGCTCTTCTATGATGTCACGCGCAGCTACGTTGGCGCCAACATTATGGTTGCCATCATCATCATCACCCTCGTCTCCGCCGTCGTCAGTGAAGTCGCGACCGCTTCTCGCCAGATCTGGTCTTTTGCCCGAGACAACGGATTACCCTTTTCTCCATTCCTTCGCAAAGTAGGTTTCCACCCAACCTGTGGCCTTCCAGCTCCTGCTAAACAAATTACATAGGTCCATCCAGGCTGGAACATCCCCCTCAACGCAGTATGGGTCTCATTCGGCTTCGGTGTCGCCATCTCCCTAATCAATCTCGGCTCCTCCGTTGCCCTAAACGCCATCGTCTCCCTCACCATCTCCTCTCTCCTCTCCTCCTACATCATCTCCATCGGTTGCTTCCTCTCCAAACGCTTGCGCCGCGAGCCGCTACCCCCCGCCCGCTTCTCCCTCGGTCGCTGGGGCATGGCGATCAACATTATCGCGCTCATGTTCCTGATCTCCTTCTTCGTCTTCTGCTTCTTCCCAATCGCGCGTCCGGTCACGCCGCAGACTATGAACTGGAACGTCGCCATGTTCGGAGGTATCACCTTGTTTGCGACAGGGTATTACCTCGTGGTTGGGCGTAAACAGTACAGGCCTCCAGTAGATATCCAAAACAGAGATTTATGAAGAGGGGATATCCTTCCTGTATATATTCAGCTCAGGACGATTGAGATGCTATTATATTTGAATTTCTAATGGTTCCACAGATTATCTACTTGGTTACTTGTCCATTTTTGTCACTCTATCACGTCATGTTAGAATTAAAATTCAATGAGGCCTAGGGCTACCCCTGAGCCCCCCCCCCCCCCCCGACCCAAGGAGATCCTTCTACGAGCGCCTAAAACCATTCTCGGGGGGCTTTCGGGGCTCGCTTGGGCGACCTCTCCTGGAATTTCATTTGTAACATGACGTGTCTATTTAATATCGACGAAGTATTCCAAGCTAACGGCTTTCAAAATCCAGTCCCGCCATGTTGATCTACTTCACATGTTCATTACTCGTAGTAATCCTCCATTGGCGTGCCCGAATTGAATCGTCTAATAACGTCCGTGATTAAATCTTTTTTCGAGTTCTATCGGTGATCCTTGACGGGCGAGTTTTCTATATAACTTATTTATATTATTAATAGTAATCGTATCGAAGAGTTATACTAGGTAAAGGATTCGCTTAGAGTAATTATATCTCTTCCGATCGATTAATGAAATAGATTAGAAGAATAGATTTTTCTTTATTTAAATTAAATAAGATATATTAAGGCTCTTCGTTTAATATTTAAATATAACGTCGATAAAACCTAGATTAGTATTTATAGAGAGGAGTATTAAGGATTAAAGAATAATAAACTTCGTATTAATATAAAATAAAACTAGATAAATTTAATAAATTTAATAAATAGTTTAATAAACGTCTATATTTAGAATCTATAATTAAAAGTTTTAAGAGAAATTAAATACGAAGCTTTTATTTACTAGGAAAGTATATAGTTTATATAAAAGAAAGAAACTATATTATTTATTTATTTACTCGTTTATTTTTATATCGAGTAAATAAATAATTAAATATTTATTTATTTATTAGTTTATATACTACGTCGAGTAGTAAATAATTCTTTAATATATTAAGTATATTAAATTTATTGAGGTTTTTAGCGAACTTTAATTATAATATTATTTCTTCTTTTTAATTTTCTTTATTTTTAAAAATAAGCCTATATCTTTTTATTAAATAAAGTAACGTAATAAATTATAAGAATAGGTTATTTCTAAAAAATTTATAACTATAATTACGTATACGCGCTACGCGATATATTAAACTAAATATCGATTATCCTCTTTATTGTTAAAATACGGGGAGTATATTAAGACTAGAAAAAAATATAAACTCTTAAAGTCCGTTATTAATTTCTTTAGAATTAATAAAACTTTAGAGTATTTAGAATATAAAGAAAAAAAGATTAAAATTATATAAAAAACGGCGAACGAAATTATTAATTAAAAAAATACGAAGTTAAAAAGATTTCGTTAATAAAAGAAATTCGTAAAGGAGTATAAATAAAAGATATTCGATAAAGATTTTACGGATATAAAGGAATTAGAGTATCTAGAAGAACTAAAGAAATTCGGTAAAATAAAATATATAGCGGCTTTAGTTCTATATTTTAATAACTTTATATCTTTAAAATCCTTCTCGCTAGGAACCCTCGATTAACTTTTTTATATTATTATTTCTAGAATTTCTTTAGAAGTTCCCGATAGTTAATTAGGTTCGTTAATAATTTTTAAATATTCTCCGACTCGTTATATTCTTTTTACTTAATAAAATAGTTTTAATTTTTTTAATCTAGAATCTCTTTTACCTCGAACTCCGTTTCTTTTTTAATTTAAAAATAAAAAAAATTTTATAAAAGTATCTTAAAGTTTATTAACTCTAATTGAGAGACGTAGAATATTAAATATACTTTAGTATCGGTTAGAAGATTTAGTTTATAATTAATTAATCCCTTACTTTTTTTAATCGAAAATAATCCGATTTTAATATAATTTAATTTCTTATTTAGTTTTTTATTTATTATATTTTTTATTAAGAAGTATATTTTATCCCTCTTCTTTAACTAAAGATACTCTTTTCGATATTTATTCATCGTTAATTTTATCCGAGTATTCGTTAATTTAATTTAAGTTTATATATCTTTATATAACGCTTTTATATTAATTATATAAACTAAAGTCTTTTACGGGTTTAGTTCCTATTTAAATTCGAGGAATATATTAATATATTTATTATAATTCGCGAAGAATAGTATAAGTTTAATAGTATTAAATTAGTTATTATTAAATATTAGTTAAGTTATAGGTAAAAGCCTTATTTAATTATTCTATTTTTTATTAACGTAATATCGTAAATACGTCTTTATTATCTAGTTCGTCCGCTCCGTTTATCTATTTATCTATAGATAATATATAGTCGATATTCGTAATTTAATTCCAATAATATTAATTAGTATCTTTTAATAATTTAAAGTAAATTATTTATCTCGGTTAAAAATAATTAATTTAGGTATCCTGTAATCTTTAATTAATTAATCTAGTAGTATAAAAGCGATTTATTCGGCTTTATAAATTTCCTTAATTAATATTATTATAATATATTTACTAAGTTTATTATAAATTATTATTATAGAGTTAAAGATTTCTATATCTACAAAAGTGTAAGCGACTCTAAGAATCCTAGTTTACTCGGAGCGTTTAGGCCCGCTCGCGAGCGTTAAAATAACTTAGAGTTAGGTAAGAATTCTTAGGCCCGCTCAGGCCCGCTCAGGCTCGCTCAGGCTCGCTCAGGATTATTTAAGATTCTTAATACCGGCTTAATATTCTCAGGGCCGCTCAGGGCCGCTCAGGGCCGCTCAGGATTATTTGTTTACATGGCCATTACTACTACTATAGATATACGCGCATACATGGCCATTACTGCTGCCATAGATACGCGCATACATGGCCCATAGATATGCGCATACATGGCCATTGCTGCTGCCATAGATACGCGCATACATGGCCACTGCTGCTGCCATAGATACGCGCATACATGGCCACTGCTGCTGCCATAGATATGCGCATACATGGCCATTGCTGCTGCCATAGATACGCGCATACATGGCCATTGCTGCTGCCATAGATACGCGCATACATGGCCATTGCTGCTGCCATAGATACGCGCATA
>JAABUW010000468.1_pt1 | contig 80240 bp, 78 predicted proteins | sample 5560081 | NCBI WGS metagenome assembly JAABUW01 (sample SAMN10711882, study PRJNA513363) | rock metagenome | isolation source: Antarctica rocks | place: Antarctica: Victoria Land, Knobhead sud | reverse complement strand
TGGCTATGGTGACGAAGAACCTGCTAACGTCTCCCAGATGGCCTCGGTTTTGTGCAGCATCCAGACATTGGTCCAGAGATCGTCAGCTTGGCTTTTGTCCACCAGCTGCATTGCGTCGTGAGTTATCCAAGTCAATTGACTTTGAATGTTACAGAGCGCTCACTGCGATGATAGGACATGCTCCACCAAGGCTACCTGAAAGCTCGAAAAGGCCAGGCCACCAACGAGACAAATCGGCATACAACGCACTGCCTCGAATACCTCCGCCAATCGGTCATCTGCAACGCCGACCCAAATCTCGAATACAGGCAGGAAATCAGCCCAGGAGTTTTAGCAACGCTTGGCGACGGTATGCATCAATGCCGCGATTATGACCAGATACATGCTTTTGCGGAGAAGTGGAGGGTATTCAATGGGCAGACTGTGAAGGAGCGAAAGAAGATTTCAGAGGAGGAGAACATCCCAGGCAGAGTGATCAACTATGACTATGTTTCTTCGCGAGGCGATCATGTACCTTTTTAGCCCAGACACCCTCGACGTATGTGCTGAGCTGTCAGAACATGCCATCGTAAGTATGACATAGGGCTTCATAGAAACAAGATGAATGATAGCTCACAAAAGCAGCATTCATTATAGAAATAAATGCACAAGACAATACCGGAGAGCAGAGGGAAGCATGGGCTCATATAGTAATGAAGGGGAGTGATCTCCTATTTGCCTTCCAGATCGGTCGAAGACTCACCCCGACCGTGGGGTGATTATCGTGCCATCTCCGTGCATGATAAGAAACTTGAAGGCTTTTGCCTCATGAACCCCGGGACAAAGTTACTCCTGCCCACCTCTTCCGTGTCACACGATCTTGAAGCTTTCTCAGAAGCTTTCTCATCACTACGCCTCGATCTGGAAACACACTTACCAAAATTACCTCTCAGTACGTCTAAAGTGCAGCACTCTCCAAGCCTTTCATCATTTTTCTCCAATCATCTTTCTCCAAAATGGAGAATTTACTCTCCCTCACCTCAGCCCTGCAGTCCGACATCCCAGCGCTTATACGCATTCACATGGCCGCCTTCGAAAACGACAATGCCGTCCGTCTCATGTTCAAAAGCAAAGAAGACTACGAGCAAAAGTTACGAGGTATGCTCACATCTCAAATCTCGGATCCAAACTCCTCGGTCATAAAAGCCGTCAGCACATCCACCTCCACGAATGAAATCCTCGGCTGGCTAGGCTGCGAATGGATTGGCTACCCAGAACTTGGCTCAAGCGTCTCAGCCTCAGACGGCCCCGCAAAAGCCTTAGCTGCAGGCGAACCAAAACCTGCGGAGGGGGAGCGTACACTGCGCTCAGTCATGCGCGTAGACTTTGCCCGCGTCCAAGAAGAATGGATGGCGGGGAAGCAGTACATCCACATCGGCACCGCAGTCACGCACCCCTCTCACCAGCGCAAGGGCGTTGGTTCCGCGCTTGTCCGTTGGGCGACGAGTAAGGCTGATAGGGATGGGGTACCATGCTGGATTCAGAGCTCGCCGGTTGCGCATGGGGTGTATTACCATTGTGGGTTCAGAGATGTGGGGAGGTTGGAAATGGATTTAAGGGAGTTTGCGCCTGGAGGCAGGGAGGGCAAGATGGGGTGGGGGGGTAACGAGTTCGTGTATATGTTGAGGTTGCCGGATACAAAGAAGGAGGAGGAAGTGGTGAGCGTGACAGAGGCTTGATGCAAACATCCACATTAATGCTACGATCACATCAATATATGATCTGTTCGAGGGTCGGTCAGTCGGAACGTGGCACACCAATTAGGGCCTAGCCTTATAACACCATGGATTTTACCGTGTTCATATACTTTAATGGCCCCATAACTACCTAGAACCTAGTTGACAAGCCTTTACGCTCTGAATACTCCTCTGAGAGCTGTGTAGAAGGTGTTGTTGAAGAGGATAAGGGGCGAAATCTGCGATGTTATAAAGCTGGGCCCCGTTTGGTGTGCCACCTTCCAACTGACCGACCCTCTGTTGTTGTCGTTGTTTACCCCGTGCCACCGCCGATCAACCGAGATGAGGCCTGGGCATTGTCTTCCAACTGTTTTCCTGTTCTTTAGAATTATTCTCTGCCTTGAGACCCTTTTGAACGCTTTACTTTGACTACATCACTATGCCAAATGCTACTCTGGCCTCGATAGTCCCGCAGAAAAGACAACAAGAAGGGAAAACAAGCCCCCATTGAAGCCATACTGCCGGACGGCTTTCCTCGACGCAAGACAATGGGACTGATTCGACTTGAATTTCAAACGATGCGCAGGTCCATGAGAGAGCTTGACGGGGATCCTATGGACCTTACTAGATGTACTGCAAGCCTTCAAAGATGGGGTGGAAAAGAAGGTCTTTGGGCTAGCTTGGTCATCAGACTACACAGTCGCTCTGCCCCACAATAAAAGGTGATCACCATGCCTATCCTCCTTTTTCTTTGCCAGATATAGCTATCTTCTATCACCCAGTTGGCTCAAGATCTCGAACCAAGACAAAAGATTTATTGCATATATTACTCATCCCCACCAGCATCATCACCAACCCCGCCCGCATTATCTCTCCCACCCGCATTAGCAGCAGGAACGGCATCAGCCGCAGGTACCACATCTGCTCCATGCATCGGGATCATCAGAAGAAATGTCAGTGGGAACGTTGGTATCAGTCTCGACAGTCTCGCCAGACTTCGTAACCTTGACATCTGTCACCGTGTCGCCTCTCGGTCCCGGTGTGGTATTGTGATCAATCTTCTGGCCTGGATTGAGTGTTTGCTAGCATCCGATTAGTGAACGGGCTTCTTACTGATGAGCGAACTCGGATGAATGTACGCCACCAGTACCCGTAGCATGGACGAAGGTGTCTTTGCCGCATCCGTGTTATTCGATGAAGCCGTAGCCTTTACCGCCGTTGTACCATTTCACTGTGTCTGTAGGCATGATGGTCCCGAGGTCTATTTTGGGATGTAATGAGTAAGAACTGCTGTAGATAGACATGTACTAGGAAACAGCAGAGGAGAGGAGCTCGTTTTATACAGCGACAGCATAAGCGAAGTTCAGCTTCGGTTCGATATTTTCCTAGTTCGACCAATGGCTTTAATAGGCGGTGAATTACACTCAGGCTACCTGCAGGACCGACGTAAGATCTTCATCTTGCCAAGGAGCACCTCTGATTGGAATTGAGCCAGTGCCTTGGAGGCTTGAATGTCTGAATCTATTCATTGAGATGAATTTCATGCTATAGTAGTGAGCACAGCTCATGCACCGTGCCAATCTATCGGAATCATCAAAAGGGTCGTCCGACTCTAGGCGTTAGCGGCTTCTTCACAGCACCTTGAGTCGCAACTCGCTTGACAGTCGAAGTGACAGGTCTTTTCACTGCTGTTCCGGCCTCAGCTGCTTTTGCAATCCTTTGAGCCTCGCGCTCCTTATCTTCCGCCATCTTTGTCTCTATCTCCATCTTCCGATTGAAATCGTGCTCTGTGACTCGCTTTTCGCGGGCAGAGTAGCCTTTCTCTTTTACAGAGTAGAAGACACCACCAAGCTCCGCAAGCCAGTGTGGGTCCACAGAGGTGACAGTAGACATGTATTCTTTGGACGTGAGGATGAGCTCATGGTACACCACATAGTCTGGTAAGAAGCCCAAGCCATAGAGCGCACTCGTTGGATGTAATTGAACTGTGACGCTGGTCCTTAGATTGATGTACTCACCAATACCCTTGACTTTTGCAGCTTGGTGATAGTAGCCAGAGCAGATACATTTACGAATGATATCCCAGTCTGTGCCACAGCTGGTCAATTCCATCTTCTGCATTTTCATGATGTCGTGCAGCTGTTCTCGAATTTCTTTAGCCCGCCGCACAGCTTTGGGGTGCAGGAAGTGCCGAATGCACCAGCCATCTGAGTACCCGTTCGATTTCCACTGCGTGTAGATGTGAAGTAGAGTTAGATGGTCTGACTCAGGGACAAAAAACTTTTCTCGAGCGGCGTCAGATTCTTCTTGGCGCTCTTTTGGTCGATAAAAGACGCTAGGTACCGACAGCATGGAGACAATCGTGAGCATCTCCTCGCTACAGCCGTACTCCACCGAGGTAATGATCAGCTTTGCCAGTGATGGATCCATAGGGAAGGCAGTCATCATTTTGCCCATCCGTGTAAGGTCACCGATGTTGTCCAATGCACCAAGCGCCCAGAGATCAAAAAGCGAAGTCGTGATGGTGTCTTGGGGTGGAGGATCCATGAAGTCGAAGTCAAGAAGATCTCTTACTCCCAACGACTTCAGCAGAAGCACCGTATTGGCTAGATTGGTCCGCTGGATTTCGGGTATGGTCTGAATATAGAATTCATCCTTGAAGGCTGATTCCGTATACAAGTGGAAAGCCTTGCCGGGACCAGTCCTACCGGCGCGCCCAGCACGTTGGGAAGCATTGGCTTGAGAAATTGGGGTTATTTGTAGCGCATCCATGCCCATGCGAGGGTTGTAGACTTTGAGCTTTGAATAGCCAGCATCAACCACGTACATGATACCATCAACGGTTAAACTTGTTTCTGCGATATTTGTAGCCACGATGACCTTCCGCACACCGGGTGCAGCCTTTTCAAAGATCTTTGCTTGCAGATCTGCCGGCATCTGGCTGTAGATCGGCAGAATACTCAGCTTTGGAGGGTCATTGAGCAGCTCCAGTCGCTCCTCCACAAGCTCGCAGGTGACTTCGATATCTTCTTGGCCAGTCATGAAAACCAAAATGTCTCCTGCAGGTTGGGATACATGGATGGCTAAGACCTGTTTGACTGCACTGTCCACGTAGTCTTCGCATGGCGTTCGAGAGTATTGTATGTCTACAGGAAATGTGCGTCCAGGAATGAAAAATTCTGGCGCTCCACCATAGAAACGCGAAAACCGATCCGAATTCATGGTAGCAGACGTTACTATGAGTTTCAAGTCCCGCCTACGAGCCAGAACTTTCTTGATTAGTCCCATCAGCACATCCGTGTTCAGCGCACGCTCATGGGCTTCGTCCATGATGATGCAGGAGTATCTGTCAAGATCTGGTTCGTTGAGGGATTCTCGTAGAAGCACTCCGTCGGTCATGTATTTGATGGCCGTTTCCTTGCTGGTACAATCCTCAAACCGAATGGCGTAACCGACCAAACCCCCAAGCTTGACTTCCATCTCTTCGCTGACCCGTTTTGCAACACTCATCGCAGCTACTCTTCGGGGCTGTGTACACCCTATCAAACCTTTGTTTGCATAATCATCTTCGTAGAGAAATTGTGTAAGCTGAGTTGTTTTTCCAGAACCTGTCTGTCCGACTACGATGACCACTTGATTGTCTCGTACGACACGTAGAAGCTCTTCTCGCACAGCGAATGCAGGAAGGTATTCTCTCTGCTCTCGTAGAGTTTTACTTTTACTGAAAAGACTCTGGCCTTCGCTCTTCTTCATATGATCCGCGAATTTGTTGCTACTTCTCATATCGTCTTCACCCGGCGCAGGAGCTGCACTATCTCCTTCGTCCTCTTTGACGCCCATGAGATTGCCCAAAGCAGTACCAGCCATATTCGTGGCCTCTTGCGCCTGCTTTTGCCTTTCCTTCTGCTGTCGCTTCTCCTTTACTACTTTACTGCCTTTGCGACTGAACACTGCCATATCACTCTGGGGATCTCGAACAGCCGGTACAGGCTCCAGTTGTTTGGTGAAGATCTTTCTGCCATCCAGGAAGGGCGGTTTGATATCATGGACAAGCAAATGCACCCTAGTAGCCTCCTCATCATCCTCGAAGCCCATCTCGTGGTCTCGCCGCTGAGCGACGCCTGAAGTGAGCATCCGATTGACTTCCCAAGCATCCACGTCCCGCTGTTTCTGGACTGCTCTTGCGCTGACCCGCTTACCATTCTTCTTCTCGGCTAGCGCAGCTTCTCTTTGCTGATCTTGCCATGATGAATCCGTTCCAAAAGGGTTGTGAGACTCGTCGCCCAAGGTGTGTCCAAATTCATCCCCAGCATACCAATCTCGATCTAGAGCATTGGAATCTTCATCGTTGATGAAGGGCTCAGGACCATCGAATTCTTTTTGGCGAGGAGTTGAAGGGTACCTCGATATCCTTGGGGTAGATCCTCCAGATGTATGGCCAAAGTTGTTCCTGTGTATGTAGGGACTTTGGCCTGGACCGTTGCCATTGCTGTGTAGTGATGTCTGGACAGAACGGAAACTCTTTACACTTGCCGGTTCTGTAGGCTTAACAAAACGGTCTGAATCAAGCTTTCGCCTCTTGGGGCTACCTTCGCGCGCCATCACGGGCAGGTAACGTTATTTTTGGAGATAGGTCTCATATGTACTTCGAGAGGTTGACATCGGCAATTTAGAAAGTGTAGCACCGACAAAAAAGGTTTCGCCGAAGAAACTCCGAACATTGAATAATTTTGAATGTGCGAGATGTTCTAGTTGTGCGCATATTCAACGATCCCATCTTAGGGCCGAGTCGCCGTGATCCTAAGGATGTCTATGATCACGGCATCGTTGTGGGTGCCACGCGGAGCAGCAGCACAATTTCCTACGAAGTACGATGTTGATGAGGACGAGCTTGCAAGAATCTCGACGCTCGCAAACTTACAGCTCGAGCATGCAAAAGAAGATCTTGACGAGGCCAAGGATGGGCATCGAGACGAAACAGAAACAGAGTATTCAGACATGGAAGATGACGGCGTGGAGTTGCCTCATTCGCAGGGGTAAGTCTTGATACAAGCCGTTATGGAGGATCCTTTCTGATGGTTTCATGCAGTGATGTCGATGATGACCTCAAAGAGTACAACCTAGAGCATTATGATAGCGACACCAATGCTAGAGATGGAGAGACGATGGCCATGTTTGGGAACGCACGATCTCTCGCATACCACGAGTCCAATGCTGACGATCCCTATATCACAATGCAAGATAACGACGAAGAAGATGAGGAGAGAGAGGAACTGCAAGTACTGGCTACGGACAACATGATTGTAGCTGCGAAAGTGGAAGATGAAGTCGCACATCTGGAAATATATGTTTATGAAGACGAGGCCGACAATCTATATGTACATCATGACATTATGCTTCCAGCAATACCACTTTGCGTCGAATGGCTAGATCTGCCTGTGGGCAAAGACGGCAATGCGGCCAATTCAGACTCTCGAGGCAACTACGTGGCCGTGGGTACTTTTGATCCAGATATTGAAATATGGAACCTGGATATAATAGATTCAATGTACCCAAACGCCATTTTAGGCCAGGGCAGAGAGGCCACAAAAGGGGATCCTGCTCAAGAATTGAAGAAAAAGAAGAAAAAGAGAGGAAAGTCAAAAAAGGCCAACGATGACTACCATGTTGACGCAATACTCTCACTAGCAGCAAACCGACAACATCGGAACCTATTGGCCTCATCATCCGCGGACAAGACCATAAAATTATGGGACTTGAACACCACGAACTGCGCGAAATCATACGCATACCACACAGACAAAGTATGTTCGATAGCGTGGCATCCTCGAGAATCTACAGTCCTTCTGAGTGGTAGCTATGATCGAACCGTGGTAACAGCAGATATGAGAGCTCCCGATGCAAAAGTACCACGATGGGGAGTGGAAAGCGATGTTGAGACCGTTACATGGGACCCACATGACCCAAAATACTTCTATGTAACCACGGAAAATGGCATTATCCATTTCAACGATATTCGAAATGCTCCAGCATCGCCGGAAGCATCAAAGGCAGTGTGGACATTGCAGGCTCACGATGAATCAACATCTTCATTCGATGTCAACCCAGTCATTCCTGGTTTTCTAGCAACTGGATCCACTGACAAGACAATTAAACTTTGGAACGTTCAGTCAACAGGTCCTAGCATGGTTGTGTCTCGCAACGGCGACGTAGGGAAGGTCTTCTCGACAAAATTTGCGCCAGATCCCGAAGTGGCTTTTCGTTTAGCGGTTGCAGGCAGCAAAGGTGCGATGCAAGTCTGGGACACATCTACCAACGCAGCTGTCCGCAGAATATTTGCAAGCCGCATGGCTCCGACTAACGGAGTGATCAAAGAAGAAAGGATTGTGGGAGTCGAAGAAGACAGCAGTGACTCTGAAGAGGAAGGGGGTGCCGAGCCAGGTGGTACGGACGCAAGAGCGGAAAATGGCTGGGAGTCGAAGGATGATGATTTGCCATGAATTACATGCATCGAGAACCAAAGAAGTGCTCTCGCACAAATGCTATCAAGTGGATCGAACAGATACCCTTTTGTTGCCTGCGTTCGAGCAAACACTTCATTCACAAGCCAAACTGTGACTCGGAAACACGCATGATGGCCATTACTGGAACGATAGGAACAGCTTCAACAATCGAATAACAGCCGATGCTCCCTCACAAACCTGAGCTGTGCCATTTTTCGTGTTGCACATGGTCACGAAATGTGTGGAATCCTGCATTTCATGCAGACAAAAATGCCTCGTAACTTTACGTGCCACTTCCTCGGTTGCAGCAGGTGGACCCAGGTATACTGATGGTAACTGAATTCGAAAGACATTCACGAAACAAAAATGGACAAGACGACAACATGGTCTTGTGCTAAAATGTCAGGCTTTGTGGGACTATGATTCGTAGTGCAACGAAGGGTGCCCGCACGGTTAATCGGTGCGCGTCAGAGGTTGACGCTGTCAAATTTCACCGAGGGGTTCTTCCTCCTTACCACCCCTGGAAGCGGACCGTACTATGAAACATGCCATTTTCTCGGATCGATTCACCTCCAACCATTAGGCATAACGAAGGTCTCTCTGCAGTAGTGGTAATTACCGGAGAGGCCAGAACCACTAGTACTGGTTTGCGCGATGGTCTATCATCCTCTGTTAACCATATTTCGTAGATACTTAATAATACTCAGGACTAAGCTTTGCAAACGTGCTCTAGTATGGTAATTTAACGCCTAAGCCGCTCAAAGGCCGCGAAAGGCGTGCTAAAACTGAACAGGTACCTACCTTCTGGACTGTAGGCTAGCAGAGAGTTGAGTATTTAGTGAAGTTTAGTTTCCGAACTATAACGAGTATAACGTATACTATACATCTTCGATATATAATTAATCTATCGATATAGACTTCTTATAATATTCGAACCTAATTCGAATTTCCGAAGTAAATCGAATATGAGGAATAAAGATTTAGACGACCGATTTAAATAAATACCTTAGGATAGAATATCAATATTAAAATATATTAATATAATTTAAATAAATCTTTAAATATAGGTTAATTAAGAAATATAGAAATAAAACTAAAACTAAAAGTCTAAAACTAAATATAAATATATATTAATAATCCCTAGTAAAATATAAAGATAAAGAGAACCGGAAATTATTTATATAGACAAGGCGAAAATTGTTAATCTTTATTATTATTACTAAGGTACTCTTCTAAGAAGAGTAGAATCGGGAGGGAATCTCTTCTCGCTACTCCTATTGCTGCCCCTATTTGGTCCGAATGCGCACCCCATTGCGTACCCCATTTCCGCGTGTACGACGCCATCATACAGGCCGCCGATGGTATAGATTTCGCCTGGCATGGAGGTGAATCTCGGACGGGAATTCATGAATGGGTGGCAGCAGATGGTTGAGGGAAGGCTTCTAGTGTCACCGTGTAATAACCGACCGCGTACGGGGTCGTTTGGGAAGGCCCAAGAAATACAGGTCAGCTCGATATTAAATACATGAATCGATGACGATCGTGGGACGATAGTTTTAGAGCGAAAGGAGCATGCATTAGGATGGCGTAGCGGCGTGATCCCCTTGGTATAGGCACTATACATTGTCGAAAACTCTTGCCTATACCTGTGTAGAGAAAATAAGGTTGTTAGCCAACGGCCTGGATGAAAGATACCTCTAGCATTTCATTGTGAGGGTCGCTAAGTGATCGTGTCTATCGTATATCCCGGTTCCTCATGTCGTGAATACCATATAGATGGAGCCCCTTAGCTCTGTCCGAGATGGTGGTTTCTCGTTATGTTTAGTTGAACGGTGGAAGGTGGCGACTGCCAAGGGCAAGCACAACACATACTACACGTTCTCGAAGAGTTAGCTAGTTCAAGAACGAGACCCTAGAACGATAATCATACGAGAAATCGAGTGAGTGGGAAAGGTTTGGGACGGATGTAGATATAATCTCGTTTGCAAGGCCTATTACATAATGGGATATCGATGTCCCATCGTCGTAGTCTTTTCACCTATGTCACGAAAATGTTGTCTTACCGCTATACGCAGTCAAAGTCTTCAAAGTTTGCTTCTAGCCGAGTAGCAGACTAATATCTTAAAGAATAGAAATCGACAGGAATGACCGAGCCTACGATCATCAGATATATCTTAAACTTGAGGTAAATACTGTTCCATCGCTCTTGTCTATCGCAAGTCAAAACGGCTCTCTGGTGGCTCCACCAGGCACCGAAGGATTCTGCCAAAGCTTCTACGGAAGATTTCCTGATAGCCGCGACTGTGTCAGGGTAATCCGCGGTCTCGAAGAAGGGTCGGACAGTGTACTGCATACACTTAACCGTGGCACTGGTCCACAAGTCTTGCCACTATATGTTGAATCGGGTCAGTGTCATGGGTAGCCTTCGCGGAAAACATATTAACCCTGCACCAGGAAAGTGCATGATTCAAGTCGAGGTAGCTGGTTCACGCCACGCTCAAACCATCGAGCTTGTCCCAATGAGATCCGTTCCATGGCAGACTTGGCACTGCGTACATGCGTCAAGGGCATGGCATATTATGGTGGCTTCTCAACTTCTGACCTTACAGTGTCGAAAAATTGGGTCAATTCTGCTGAAACCCGTCTGGATAATCCTTACCTCCATTTAGCGCTTTTTCTCAAGATACATACTACAGGAAAGAGAAAACAAAATCTGAGATTTATGCGTTCTCCGTAGCAACATCAATGTCCTTACTCACTGTCACCATTTCCAGAGTCGTCCCAGACTGGCTGTCCCCCAGAAATTATGATCTGTCATATCTGGGCTCGCTGGGCTCGTTTGGCTTGGCGGCGGGACTCAGCCCTACAAACGAACCGTCTACCGGTGCATGGGAAACCGAATCTGCAGCGATTGAAAGAGCACTTGAAGGCGGCCGTTTGAGGGCCGATCCGCGCCGGCGTCAGGAAGGTTTCTTGAGATAAGCTAAAAGGATGCACCCGAGTGGACGCCGAATCCCTTGGTGGAATAACCCAGGAAGTGTGGGACATCGCAATGCGACTGCAGCGGTTGTTCTGCGAGGGAGAATGGATAATAGCACCGATATTGCTACCTTGGAGCGGAGTAAAAACAAAGGGTCGATAGAACAGCCTTGTCAGCACCCGTTTCTCAATGGATGTTTCTAAAATACGATTAATCATTGCATGAATTGAGCAACTGGGTCCGTGTCTCATATCCTAGCTAAAAAAAGTTTAGCTTTAACAACCGTCCGTATCCAACAACCGTCCAACTCCCCTGTATCTCAGCAGCTACGCAAGATGATAAGAAATGTTTCAGACTAATGTTACGTCAAACCATAATCCGAACAATTACTGTATACGAATTTTTTAGGTAAAATGACCTTTTTAAGATGATGTTCGAAACGATGAATCAGCCCTATAGGGCTGGACGGCTGCTGAGCCCCTCGGGCCGAGGGCGCATGCGAAAATTACCGGCCAAGCAAAATCTACTCCTGATATCCACTCACCCAAATCTCATGGAAATCAGAGGAAATTCACCGATTTAGATTAGAGCCTAGAGATAATACTCGTTAAATCTTAGGCTCTAATTCCCAGAGTGTGATAAGGAAGGAATCATTACAAGTCTGTACTCTTAGTGGTTTAGGCGTCGATCATTATTTTGCTTAGCCGGTAATTTTGTTATGCGCCCTCGGGCGTGCTGGGTAGTGATAAGGTACCTTATGCACGGTTGAGGGGTGAACACTTCTAAAGATAATTAAAATGGGAATCCCAGAAGCTTCTAAACCTTCAGACGTGGGCCTCGTACGAAGCTCCTCCGCGAACCCGTGCTTGGAATACGTATCAACTTGCAGTGAGGTACGAGTACTGACCAGACCGTCACGACGACATTCGACCGGCTTGCTGATCCTTATCCAATGCGAATTAAACCGGGACATGGTGCCAGGGAAGGAGTTGAGCGCCTGACTTCATGAAGCTTCTCCGATCATGGAAGGGAAAGACGTCGACAAGGGCGTGCTGGAGAAGTATTACATCGAGCCGGCGCCGCAAGTCGGTGGAAAGGGAGGTTCAAATCTTGAAGGCGGGAAGAGCGAAGACTCGTAGTAACAGACGTAGATTAGGACTCAAAAAATAGTCACTCTCAATTCTAGTTACATATGATGCATAAGCTGAAAGAAGACATGGAAGCGCATTATCTACCAAGACATGCGCTTGTACTCTACGTATGGTAGCTTGATGAGCATGAGGCAAGCCGGCCAATGGATGACCTTGGCCCGATGTCGGCATTGAATACCTTCTCCTCCTTCCAGTATTCGGACGGGAACATAAAATCTATTCATCAGCGGACGTTACCAAACATCAAGAACTTTACTCAACACTGAGCCTCCGCTCCGGCCACACCATCCAAGCAATCGTAATTACTAATTTAAACCCCCCTGCGATCCACAATGGGATCTGCATTCTCCTAGTCGCCTCAGATATAAAGCCTCCAGCAACAGCGCCAACGAGAATTCCCAAGAACGCAAGCACCCTCCTATTTCTCTTGATATTCATCCGCGGTGGAGCTAACAGCTTTGGGTCCGTAACCACATCATGAAGCATTGAAGTAAGAACAACGGTTGGGATCTCCGCCAAATTCAAAGTACGGCTCCCAACGATTTGGCCAGCGGATTGAAAACTCAGCAGGGCGATAGGGAATTCTGATCTCCAGTCTATGTCATCGGAAATGGTGTCGAGAGATCCGTTGACAATACCGGCTTGTACGATTGCTGCAGCCACGAGAATTATAACAGACTGGAGGAGGAAAGATGCAACAAGGGTTCCGCGGCGGGAGGGGCCGAGTGAACGAGATGTGTGAGAGAAGAGGAAGCACCCCAAGCAAAAGCAGACGATAGAGGTGAGAGACTTGGCCCAGCCAAATGGTTTGGAAGTGTCATGGGGGGTGGCGCCACCAAGACCTAAGAAGATGGTATTGCCTGGTGTGACTGCTTAGCGATGTGCTCAAAACACCAAACAGTTGCAGAAGGGAGGCGAAGGGCTGAGCGCACCTGTCTGCATAGACACAAAAGTCCCGTAAGCGTGGTATATTGTACTGTCGACTAGTCCAGAGATTAAGCAACAGGACAGTAAGAGGACGTCTGCGTGGTTCGTGGTGACTTCAGCAGCGAGATATTGTCTCAGTCGTTGCGTCGGTGGTAAAGTGTTTCCGGACACCCCCGCTGGACGATCTTCTGGTGGAACGCTCACTCCTTTCTCTATCCCTAACTCAAGATTTACGACGGCCATGTCTGATGCACAACCTCTTGTTAATCAAGTGAACGGGGGAGCGGGTGAAGGTCTTCAGTCAAGGGGCTTGCCACGGCGATGTTGGTTCAAAGGCTTGGGCCTTTGCAAAGCTCGACATGTTAAGAGCATCTTGCAGAAGTAAGCCAAGACGTTGCTCGTCATCGACGCCACCAGTAGGTGACGCCTCTGAACACCACTTCAAATGCACAAAATTTCCCAGATCTTGGCGTAACAGATAACGACCGACTTTAGCGGTTGCAAAAGTCATGAGAATTCTTGGCAATGTCGATCCATTGCCACACGCACCTCGCACGACATGATCCAAAGATTCAAACCCGGTTATCTTGATGGATATTCTACTTACTTAGTTTATCATAACAATTCTAGAATCGCGATAGTAAAATCTGTAGATTCTTGATCTGTTATGTTTTGATGCGAGTAAATTTTGTTGATTTGGAAATTTACGAGATTCTGTTAGTGTTTTGTACCTGGGAGTATCCCATGCACCAGTGGCAACTGGGTTCGTTTGGCTTGGCGGCGGGCCTCAGCCCTATGAACGAACCCTCGTTCTTTTACCTACTACAACTCGATCCTTCTTTGTTTAATTCTTAAATGTTATACGCCTTTAAAATCGTAGTAACCGCCTCCATCTCTTACCTCTATCAATTACTTGGCTAAGAGTCATAAGTTCTATTATAACATCTACGTCAGGTGTGTGTGGTATGGATATATTATGCCAAGAATTATCATGAGTTTTGCAACCGCTGATCTGCAACCGTGTCTCCTGACCCCCACCCAACACACAGCTTATTCTTACGAGTCAGAGGCTGCGCCTCTCATAGAGTCTCCACTCCTCCATCGTCTGGGCATTGCGGAGCCTTTCATTGCAACAACGTGGCCACTTGCTCCGAGATGCTCCACGACTAAGCGCCTTGGCGAAGGTGACATAGATAGGATGGAAACGGTACCAAAATTACGGGAGAAGCCATTGCGTTGCAAGTGCCGTTTAGATCCTTGAAGAAGATGCGCCCAGTGGCGAATTAGAAAGGGGCATAGAGACCTCAGTCACACCTGCCTTGATCATCATCCCTCCTGAGATCCATGTGAGGAAAATCGTGGAAAGGAGGTGCGCTTAGTTGGAGAACAGTGAGATCCTTAGAGAGGAGTAATGTCGCCTCTATACATCGATGGGCGAGCAACAGCGAACCCATTTATGCGAACGATGCTTGAACGCAGTCCTCCTAGGATGCATAAGCTTCCTGTTGGGAAGTTGGTGACAGCCGTAGTCGGTGTTCTAGAAGGCCAAGCCGGCATTGCTATGATTGCATGATTGCATGTTCCTGGCGGTTCTCCGAATCAGATACCGATCCATGGATCGACTGCGCGAGCGTCATCAAGTCCCCGAAGGCTGTCCCCGAAGGCTAAGGGCCGGCACGCGTGGAGCCGTGGCATCGCTCGATCCCTGTCAAGATGTCATTCGTGTCCGAGAGTGTGGACAGCATCTGCGGATACCGTGAAAGAAGGCAAGTCGTGAAGCCCGAGAGGCCCAGAATGTCTGTCATCCGCTCCTCTTATCTTGCCAGATTCTTCGGCAACTGCTACTTTAGGAGCTGAGGAGCTGCGAATGTCAAGACGCTGGCCAATCCTGAAACTATGCAAATGCCTCGGCCGAACCGATGGGGTCCGGGATTCGGTTTCGTCCATCTAAAAGGTGGGTTCTATAGGTCAAGATGCAATTCAAGGATCTAGCACGCCATGTTCGACTTCCAAGGAGCTCCTAGGAGTGCTAGAACATATCCGATGAGCGTCCAGCGTGCATATTCGCGCCTTTGGTGATCGCTTTTGATGACCTCAGAAACAACCATGATGCCTGCCAAGGTGCAGACTGACAGAGGGTACTTAAGGCGGGTTTTCTTCATCAGTGAGCGTTACACCCATTGAATCTCTACGCATCCTACCATACTTTCCCTGGTATTCATCCCAAGCAACCCTTGCCGTTTATTGAACCTCCCGAAAGACGAATGTTTCTTACTCTGACACCTACGATGCCTCTAATGGAGTCGGGAATTATACGACCAATCGAAAGCTTCGCCGTCGATGTCGTCCTCAAACAAGCCTCGGAGAAGCAAGTACCCGGATTGATCGTTGCACCAGCATCATACGACTCCAAAATTGGAATCACCGGTGCGCCCAATGTCAGAATCGAGAGCTACGAGGTTCCTACTCCGCCAGCAACCAAGAACGACCCACTCGGAACGGACACCCTGTTCAAGGCAGACTCTGTTATCGATACAACTCCAACAGATCTCAAGCCACCCGGAACGCACACTCTCTCCGGAGCAGACCCTCTCACCGAGAAGATAAACAACCATGTCGCCGAAAACGCAGTTCCTTCCTCCTCGGCTGGCTTCATGGATAAGGTTGCCCTCCCACCTACCACCTCGAATGGCGATATTGAAAATATCCCTGCTTCGTCGGCTACCAGACTCAAGCGTCGTCTTGAGGATACGAAGGACTTGATAGTCTGTCCCGGTGTCTACGATGGGTTCTCTGCTCGCATTGCGTTGTCAGTTGGCTGCGACGCCATGTATATGGTACTGGAGCCCCGTGCACAGGGATTCGTCAAGCTGACTATCATTTAGACCGGTGCTGGGACCACCGCTTCAGCACTCGGCATGGCGGATTTAGGTGTGGCCACACTCAGTGACATGGTTCGGCAAGCAGACATGATAGCCAACCTTGACTGCGAAGGTCCCCCCCTGATCGCAGACATGGACACTGGATACGGTGGTGAGTAGCCTTACCCCCTGCACCAATTCGTTATTTGCCTCATCACTTTAGGCCCTATCACGATCGCCTCTGCCGTCAGACGTTACATCAGAGCCAATGTAGCAGGCTTCCACATCGAGGACCAAGTGTTGACTAAACGCTGCGGACACCTTTCCGGCAAGAAAGTTGTCACCCAAGACGCCTATCTGTCCCGCATCCGTGCCGCCAAGGCAGCCAAAGACAGGGCCCACTCCGACATCGTACTCATCGCCCGCACCGACGCAAACCAACAACTCGGTTACGACGAATCCATATCTCGCTTGCGCGCTGCTCGCGCCCTCGGCGCCGACTGCGGATTGTTGGAAGGCTTCAAAAGCAAAAAGCAAGCACGCCAAGCCGTCATCGACCTCGCGCCGTGGCCTTTGCTGCTAAATATCGTCGAAAATGGTCATAGTCCTTTGATCACCGTTGACGAGGCCCGTGAAATGGGCTTCCGCATCATCATCTTCTCATTTGCAGGCATCGCTCCGGCGTTCGGCGCTATTAAGAATGCGTATGAGAGATTGAAGCTGGATGGGGTAACTGGTAATCAGGGGTCGGGGGTGACTCCCATCAAATTGTTTGAGGTCTGTGGCCTTCAGGAGGCTATGGACGTCGACATGGCCGCTGGAGGGGAAGATTTCAAAGGTGGTGTTTAGGGGGGTGAGAATATTGACCTTCTCGCGAGACCATGTCAGATTCGCTTTCCAGCGGGACAGTTTCATATTATACAGTACGTTGATTCCAGTTGATAGAACGATTAGACAGTACCGGATATATTTCTAATTACTCATGTCTTCTCTATCCCGCTTCCAGCCTTATGACCTCAGCCCCTGACGAACAGATTGTAACAAAACAGAAACATGAGCATAACTTGACCCTCCCTTGCCCCTCCATACTGGACGAGACTACAAGACTCAAGTCTCACCACTCAACCATCTCCCCCATCAAGCATGCCAAATTACAACACCTCTTACTCCATCCTCAACCTCTTCTCCTCATGCTCTTCGGGCAGTGAGATGATCTCGTCCAGTAATGCCAAGAATGCAAGACGCGGCGATTCTCTAGACGATGTAGCTAGCGCATACATGCGCTCTGGCTGGTGTCACCGAGTCGTTCTTTTAGTGAGATAAGCACTCTACGCATTCCATGTTGTGATCTACATGTTTACATTGAGGCCGTAGCCAGTACTCTACAGGCTCGGCTTGTCTGCTTTCGTGAAGAAGCAGGAGTGAAAGCATAACGTTCGGCTTTCGCTCCTTCCGTGGCATGGTAGCAAGGAGACCGAAACAAAGACGACAGGAGTCCATCAGGAAACCCGCAAAAGAAAGGTGGATCTTATCACGCCGGTAATCTCCAAATCTGTCTAATCCCACTTATCAGTTCGACCTATTACGCAACCACGTGAATTTCCCATGGTCTTGGGGAGATGTTGTTGAGACTCGACATAGAATTGTAAAGAAACTCATATGTGCGTCCAACCTTACCAATCGATCGCCGGTATAGTTGGATGATCGACACAGTCCTTGAAACCGGCCTTGAAGGACCCCCGAAGCACCTAGAAGCTATTTGTTGATGAATTTTGTCACTCTTCCCGAGATCGTGCGAGACCGGGTCATGGCAACAGGAAAGCTATATTCGGTCCAATCACAGTTGCACTGACCCGATAGATCATTCGAAGAAGAGAGTGGCTTGAGACATAGGGAAGTTTTCGGCAAAGCTCGCATCCAAGATGTCAATGCAAAGCCTCAATATGGGATCAATTTGTTCCAGAATACAGGCGCAGGGTACGAGCAAATGGTGACGGATAACTCGCAGTCACTAGCCTCGGCCGAGGGTGGTTGACACTAATTCCGGCCACGCAAAACCTAGTCTCTATATCCACTCACCCAGACCATATGGGAAAGATCCGAAAAAATTCACAGACGCAGATTAAAGCGGGCCCAGACCATTGCGCCAGTCCATGGGCTTCCCGCATTGAAGATCATCTCGGTCAACGCGTCCGCAGAAGCGCCTATACCATATTCCCATTACTCTTGGAGCCAGGTGCAGATTAAGGATCCTTTTTTGCAACAAGCAGCTAGCCACTCGAAAGTTCTGCTATGACCAGTGTCTCAATTAAAACAGTAAGCGAGGAAAACTTCCAAGCGAACAGTCCACTCCTTGCCACTACTATTGAGCTGAATTGCGGCTGCTAGGATGGTTGATTATGCAGATCCAGGAATGAAAGGTACATTAAAATCCGCTGTCCCTTTGAAGTATCCCTACCAGCATTTATGCGACCTGATGGAAGCTTTTCCACGAGTGAGTGTGGACGATGTGATATTGACAGAAGCGTATGGACAACACGAGGCAGCTGACAGACATTTAATTGACGCATCCACGCACAGATCGGCGGACAGAGGGCGGGGAGATCACGTACCCATTCACTTCGAAGGCATTTGATGTTTGATGCCCAGCTGTAGAAGTATGGCGTGCAAATGAAGAATCACTTCGACGCTGAATTGAGCACAAATAACGCAGAGATCTTGATGCTCCTGTGCTTTCTGATTTCGGGTTTCGTTGACAGCACGACTTGTAGTGGTGAGCAACGTACAAAGGCTTTTGTGTTTGACCAATTTCTTGATGAGCTAATTCCTCTTGGCGGTTAGGCTGCGGTACCTTCATATCAAAGCAGACCGATAACACCATCTTCTTGGGCCTCGGCAGCTCCACTAGCCACTCAACCACTCAATCATCTGGCTGGGTAAAGTCAATCGTATTAATCGTCGGCTCTTTTTTCTTCTCCCGCCTCCACCACCTCTTTAGTCCCTTCCAGCGCAGTACGCTCGTCTCATCCTTCCTCCTGCAGTCAGTCTTGATCTTTCTTACAGCAAGCTTCATCGGAGCAGATGTGATCGGCGGCTCTTTCGCAGTAATTCGCTTAGGCATGGATTAGGAGCAAGAACTTCCTATGGCCCTCTTAAGTTCCTAATCCGCCGGCTGAATAGTAGGCAGTCGCGTCCTTAGCCTGAGCGAGATCCCATCGGTCGTAATAACGAGCGTGTTATATATTATGTGGTTAGTGATCCGCAGCTGGCCGCAGGGTAGAGAGGTAATGTAAAGCGGGATCGAAGGACATTCCCATTTTTGGGGATTTTGATGGGAGCTGCGGCCGGCGGGTGGATTACGATGAGGACAGGGAAGATAGAGGGGACTTTGTGGGTGGCGGGATGGTTGAAGGTTGTGGTGACCGTGGCATTGGTGGTTTGGCTGGAGAAAGGCAAGATGTAGGAAGAGGATGTTTCGTAGCATTTATCCTAGATTATTCATGCTCGTCAGTGCAAGTTTCGGCCTCCTCGTGCTTTCTCGGGCTCCCCAGCACCATCGCCAGGTTATTTATGCCCTTTAATGGGTCCGGATGCTCTTTCCCCAGCAACTTTCGCTGCAGGTAGTAAGATAAAACCTTGAGTTGTGGAATGGTCCTTGCAATGAATACTTAAATTGCGCTGGCACCTGCACATAGGGTAGTGGTGGACGTAAGCTTGAAAGGCGTGCCCGCACTGCCCCTCGCCGCTTTGCCAATACGTAGATACTACCCATCGTTCGCTAGTCTTCTGTATATTCTTCACACCATCCGTCCAGGGCGCTCGGCGCGCCCCCGCAGTTGAATGCGATCAGTGACAGGCTGGCGAGGCCACTTGTGTCTACATCAGCGATCACTCGGCCGCCGAGGAACAGGATTAAGAGCAGGATTCGCCCAACACCCAAACCGACATCTGTGGTGGGCTCAGAAGCTGGTTAGGACCCCAAGCCCTCACTCGGTGATTTCAATACTAACAAGTGGCGTCGATCCAGTGTTACACCTGCCACGACAAGGAAAATCGAACGATAGATATCCCTCCTCGTCCATGCATTAACCCTCCTCTCCTCCAAACATGATAACAAACCTGCGAATCAAGCCACGTGGCCCTCAGCCTGTGGAGATCGTAAAGACCACTACCGCCCCAACATCTCCCAGTAAGATTCGAGGCGTTCAAGACGATCGTTACGCGGCAAAACTTGTACTGAAAAATAAGAACGACGGAAGCGCAAAGCCCCGGTGAGGCACAAGAAATGGAGGTCCACCATCGAACCATCCTACATGATTCCTCCATCATCAACAGCATCGGGTGTACTTGGCCTAGCAGGTACTTCCGAATCATCCTGGCGGAGCATTACTCTGTGTTTGAGGCGCGAACCACGTCGATTCAGCGTCTGACATACATAGTGCTGGACTCGGTTGAACTGTACTGAGTGATATCTGTATCCGACTCAGAAGGTCCGACGTCTACCATAACGTTGGATTTGGGCCTAGTGGCTCTTGGCAAGGGGGTCAAATAGTCTCAACTCCATAGACCTTCTAAAATAACAACAACATCATTCTCAATGTCAACGCATAATACAGTCCTCGTCTTGTGATACCAGCGCAGGTCTGACGTTAGTATTGAGGTTCAGCTTCACGTAGTCCAGTAGTTGTAAAATATTTGTTATCCGCGTCAGTGCGCATCCATCGTCCAGCCTGGTGGCAAATTAGCAGATTCTGGAGGCACCACAGTCTTACATAAATAAGCAACGCCATGCCCATGCCATACCAATGATTCAAATCGAGTTACGTTCACCGAGGGCATCCAGCGCAAGTAGATTATGTAGACATATATGTCAATCAGACAGATCATAGAAACTACGTCTCGCCTAGGAAACGTGCCTCCTGAGCACATTCAGCCGTGGGCGAAGGCTCTCAAATCAAGTTCCTTTGCATGCTTGATTTCTGCTCCAATTATATGTTGCTCGATCCTAGCGAACTTCTTAAATTGGGTAGTTCTAGTAAAAGCGAGGTGTTTCGCTATCATTTCCCAATTAGCAAAAGGTAGAGCTTCCTTCTCATCCTCATCGCTTGGGCATAAGACCGCGGCGCTATATAGGTAGTCAAGCGGCCAGATGATGTTCGGCTATGCCTAATTCGGCCTGGAGACCTCGACAAGTCGTTGATGTCTTCTGCGCTTTCAGCGTAACATATAAGATTGATATGTTGTAGCAGCTACTATGTCCCAGACTTTGATTATTGGCTTGGATACAATAGCGCCCATTAGCACCAATAGAGCCTCGATAAATCGCCATGACAATGTCCCAGGATCTCCGAGTCTCCAGCTCCCAGAAGAGCTGGACCAAGCAACAGCTGTTGATACTAACAGACAGCTCTCAAAAGGACGGACAGTCGCCGTGATAGCAACGCTGACCGGAATTACCACCGTCAGCAGTTTCAGCACTGGCCTTTTGACAGTAGGCCTGCCAACAATGGCCTTGGACTTGAATCTCGCAAGCAACCTGTTGTTATGGTATGTAACAGCTCGTTTTGCAAATCCAATAGCATTCTTGCAGATCAATTTCTCAGGAAACAGCAGGCAATTATCATTTGAGGGAAGAGTGCACCATAATAGAGCCAGTATCTGGCGACGGAGCAAAAGCATTCTGGAAGCGTGACGATTATGTGGAGAAAACGTGCCGAGCAATGCAAGACTTTTCATTTTACAGGATCAGATTTGTTGGTACTGTCTCGAATCTGTATTCACAATATGCTAAATGAACCTTTTGTAGGCCGGCTTCGGTCTACGCGTGAGTCTTCCCAGTAGCCTTCTCCGCGAAAAACATGGTATCAATCTGACATCTCTACTAGACTAACGACAGGATGCCTCCTCATCCTCGCGGGCTCAATTGCCGACTTGGTGGGCTCCCGAAAGACCTTCCTCCTCGGCTGCTTTCTGCAAGGCATCTTCGTGCTAGCATGTGGGCTCTCCGAGACCGGCATCCAGCTTATCATGTTCCGTGCCATGCAAGGCATCGCCGTATCCTTGTGCTTGCCAACTGCAGTCAGTATCATAACGACATCTTTTCCGAATGGACAGCGTCGAAATTTAGGTCTTGCCTTCATGGGTGCTGGACAGCCAACTGGATTCCTCATCGGGCTGGTCCTTAGTGGTCTGTTCATTGACACGATTGGATGGAGGGCGGGATACTACATGTGTGCTGCGGTGAATGCTCTGTTCTTTGGAGCCAGTTTCTTTGGTATACCTAAGGACCCCATTGGTCTGCCTATGTCTTGGTCGAGGCTTGGGAAGGAGATCGACTGGGTGGGTGCCGGGTTAGCTTGCAGTTGTCTGGCCTTGCTGTCCTATGTCCTTGCGTAAGCTGGCTCTTAGACTTCGAGCTCCCACTTTCATTGACAATCTGCCCACAGATCCATAACAGCAAGCGTCTCCAACATCAGAGACGCACCCAACATCGCCCTCCTCACCATCTCGCTCCTCCTCGTCCCGGCCTTTATCTTCTGGGTAGGCCGCCAAGAAAAGCTCGGAAAACCAGCCCTAATTCCCAATTCCCTTTGGAGGAACTCGGCCTTCACATCTATATGCATCATGCTGATGCTTTCCTGGGCCGTAATCAACGTCATGGAATGGTTCTTCAGCCTCTATTTTCAAGACGTGCAACAACTTTCAGCGCTGCAAACTTCGCTTAGCTTTATCCCCAGTATCATGTCGGGATTATTCCTCAACATTGCGACGGGCTTTCTCGCACACAGGTTCCGCCCTGATTATCTCGTTGTCGTGACCTCGCTCATTGCTGCTGTGGCGCCTCTTCTCATGGCGCTGGTTGATCCGGCATGGCCGTACTGGTATTCTGCTTGCTGGGCGATGTTTTAGGGGCCGTTCCCAGCTGATGGTGCGTCTTGAAGCTCCTATTTCGGGATCTATGCTAATCCCTCGACCGCAGTCATGTTCACGGTCGCAGCACTAGTGATCACCGATGTCTTCCCAGAAAAGACACAAGCACTCGGTGGTGCTGTCTTCCAAACGCTCGCGCAATTTGGAACCTCACTCGGCCTGGCCATCATGGCTAGTATATCCACCTCTGTGACAGACCATAGCGCGTTCATGGTCAAAACCTCTCCAGAGGCGCTCATGGAAGGGTATCGCGTCACGTTCTGGGTGAGCTTTGGATGGATACTTTTGGCATGTGCGATCGGAGGATGGGGGCTGAGGCGAGTCGGGAAGGTGGGCTTGAAGAGGGAATAAAGGATCGTCGTGGCGACATCTGTATATTCGTCTTCTATGCGGTCAGTGAGCAGAAAAATTTAATATATATACTACGTTATCTACGAAAAGTCAATCTTATATTATTTATTCGAATTATTAATGATAGTTCATATTTTCTTTAATAATTAAGGTAATATTAATTTTTATATTTAATACTAATCTTCGTACTAATACGATCGCGAAATCTATGTTCTAAAGCTTTCGGACATAACCCGAGAAAAACCGTAGGTAAGGTACGTTTGCTGGGTTTCAATATATATCATATTGGGTTCGATTCCTAATGGCGCTGGTTCAGTGGTGTTGTAGTTTTGTTCGTATTTTTTAGGTAATGATAAGGTAACTAAGGTAAAGTACGGTATTAATACCCGCGCCATACCTCGGAAATATCCTTTTACCAAGCGCTCAACCCTGCTAGCTTACAGTCCAAAAAGTGAGTCCTAAGGGGCTCCTTACTCTTCCCTCACACACCTCACTCCTTCGCAAGATCATCGTTCTTTACGCTCTCTCATTTTCACCCCGATCGATTCGGTGGTAACACTCATTTTCGCAACGTCAACGCCACACTGTCTTACAGCCATTCACCTGCAATAAATAGGACTGCGTCCGCGCGTTCATCACAACACTTCGCTGCTCCACATGGCGGCCTACCTTCATTGATCCGCTGAGACATCACCAGACACACCTTCATTCTTCGCTGCTTACCACCATCACGTTCTTCAGCGACCCAGACACCGGCCTTACCAAACACCATCATCGTAAGATATCGCGATGGAGCTTGCAAGAGCACTTACCAGTCGTCGGAGACAAGCCGCAGACCTCTCTCATCTTCAACCAAACCGAGCTGCAAGCATGAGAAAAGCAGGCCCGATCAAGCGCAGCGCAATCTCCTCACCTCTCGAACTTCTATCAACCACGAATGTCCTAGCCTACAACGCACCTGACATCAACGCACCCAACAGCTACGGCTCAGATTCAGATAGCGCCGGCGCTCTCACGTTCTCTCAATCATCGCGTGCCACCACGCCAGACACCTCATCTATCGAGTCTTCACACAGTCCTCTCGAGCCGAACCATTTGTCGTCCTACTTTCAATCGGCAAATCCCTCCACTATCCGCGGCTCGAAGGATTCAAGCGAGTGTGACAGCCCAACTATTCCACAGCGTGCACCATCGCACAGCAAGAAGGCTCACCAGGCTTCTGCTCGCCTCCGGCGCTCCGCTTCCAGAAATACTCCTCCACCTAACGCCATTCACTCTCCTGCTCCTACGCGTGCTAGCATCGACATGTTCTCCAGCAAGCCAGAAGCGGATCACCCTTTCGGTGCCGAGTTGACACAAGTCAACGAATTGGCGGAGGAGATTGGCGCGAGGAACGTTCTCATCCTGGATGACGAGGAGCTATTCCTGATGGAAAACGGATTGTGCAAATTCGGGGCGGAAGATTACGTGGATGAGATCCAAGGGCTTTTCGGAGGAACCTACAACAACCCATTCAGCCCATTTAGCGCGGTATGGATCTAAAGGGTACTCTGCGCGGAAAATACCTGGGTTCGGGCTGCTTTGGGGGGGAGGGGGAATGGATCAAATGTTCGATTCTTGTCTATACCTTCTCATCAACGAATGGCTTGCCACTTCTCTGCTGAGACAAGACGCGAAGGCTATGAATATGGATCGGTATGAAGTGAAGGGTTTCACCGCGAAGGCGTATCTTCGAGGCTGGGTTCACTTGACCAGTCCTCCTGTTCAATCTTTTGTTCCAACTACTTACACTCTTTATCGGCGATCGGATTTTCTTAGAGCGCGATCTGGCAAAGGGTGTCGTGTTTAGTTCAAGCAAATAGTTGCAAAATGTTATGATGCCTATGATGAATTTGCAATACTCCGTACTCGCTCCATCTATTGCACGTGAAATCCTGCATGATTCAACCTCAATACCACATGACATCCAAAACGCATCTCAGCTGCAACATGCTCAGCATCTGGTAGACCGTAGCAAGTGGTTTGACGCGGAGAATATACAAGGTCCTAGCCCGAAATGTCCGAAAACGTACAATTACCCTGGGATGTTTAGCGTGTCAGCTTTTTAAAATCCTTACATTACTTCCATTTATGTGTTGATAGTCTTATTTGAGCATAGTATGACGACTCCATAATTCGTTAGCCTATATAGCATCTCGCGCTTCCAAAAAGCTTGACCACATGGGTTTCCCCACCCTGCATAATGGCCGGTAGTGAGCCATCTCCACAATCAGAAGAGCCTGCAGCTGCGGCTACAACACTAGCGACTGTTAATGGTGTTAAAAATGGACTTGCAGAGGGTAAAGAAGGGGACGAAGAGCAGCGAAAGGAGCTAGACGACTTTGGGCTACCAGTGAAGTGGACACAACGGCGGGCGCTTTCTCCTATCGAAGACAGCACAACGTCAGAAGATGAAGGGCAACAAGGAGAAGACCAGGATTTTGAAAGTGCTCGACAATCGCGGTCAGAGTCGCCAGTACGGGACGTAATCTCCGCAGAGTCGAAAGCTACGGAGCATCTAGCAGAGCAGGAAAATACACTGGCCGCATCAACAGCAGGAGAGGAGGCTGACTATCTCCCATCTGCTGGCCACAAGGAGCCTACAAAGGACGAAGAGGATGCTCGAGTAGTAGCACCGACCGTGTCCCCATTCGAGGACAAGCTTGACCATGTCTCATCTGCAGACAACAGAGATATCACGCAAGAGGAGCAACCCGTCCAAGCAGCAGCCGAGGACAAACCTGACCATGCTCCACCCCTGGGTCCTCAGAAGCCGTCCGAGGACAAGACGCTTTCCCATGCACGATTACCCTCCGTCGTCGACAACCTCCTCCAAGGCGGTACCACAGGTGGAGTATCAGCCTACTCGCATCAAGCGCTCGCCCCTCACAAACCCGAAGAAGATACCACCAAGGAGGAAGAATGGCAAAATATGCCAGCGTTCGCTCCCTTCGATCTATACGACGACGACGGAAAGCTCATCGCTCGTGAAGCTCGAGACTCGGACGATGAAGCAGACGCCTACACTGGGCTTGGAGGAGCAGGGAAAGGATATACCAAAGTCCAGCTTGACGAGGACGCGCAATCCGCTACGAGTATGGACGATAATACGGATTATCTTTTCAAGTCGAAGGGTACGGATCTTGTGGATGAGGACGACTATCAGAGGGACCCCCTGGCCCAATTGCAGGCTACGAAAGATCTGTTGACGGAAGGGCAGAGGATAGCTTATGTGGGTATTACAAGGTTGGCTATGGCGCAAATGGTCAAGGAGATGGACGATATTGAGAGTACGAAGAATACCAAGAAGGGGCGAAATATCTCCATCGAGTCTATGAAGATGTGGAGTCAGCAGATGATGGTTAGGCTGTACATGCATATGGAAATCAATTCGTCGGAACAAGTCATGATCGAGCAACTGGCTGAACATGGCGTTGAGCCTGGAGATTTGACTCCGGCCCTCATGCAGAATGCTCGCGTCAAGAATCCAATGGCTGACGAGTCTGCGGATAAGGAGTCCCTGGCTTCGCCAAAGCTCAATGGCCAGCAACGAGCATCGACGGCTTCCTCATCGGTATCTTTCCATGAAAATATTGCGGAGACCGCTTCACTGCCCCTGTACAAGGAGCATGAAGAGGGCGAAATGCCCGAAGTCCGAACGCCGTCACAGCTGGGGAAAGCGAAAAACATAGATATTGACCTTCGGTGGACCGTGCTCTGCGATCTTTTCCTCGTCCTCCTTGCAGATTCGATTTATGACGCTCGGTCAAGGACGCTGCTTGAACGCGTAGGGGATTCTCTCGAGGTCTCGTGGCTAGAGATTTGCCGCTTTGAGAAGCGCGTCACCGACTCACTGGAGATGCAAGAAGCAGCTAACAAGGAGACCTGGGACGAGGCTGAACATATGGAGAATCGGAGAAAGCAGGCTCTCAAGCGAAGATACATGATGATGGGACTAGCTACCGTTGGTGGCAGCCTCGTCATCGGTCTTTCTGCAGGACTGCTAGCTCCAGTCATAGGTGCTGGCCTAGCTGCCGGTTTCACGACAATCGGTGTTGCTGGCACAGGCGGTTTCCTTGCTGGCGCTGGAGGCACTGCGCTTATCACTTCTGGGGCTGTTCTTACTGGTGGTACAATCGCCGTGCGGGCTTCGAACCGAAGAATGGGGGCAGTCCAAACGTTCGAGTACCAACCCCTTCACAACAATAAGCGTGTCAACCTAATTGTGACGATCTCGGGCTGGATGAATGGTAAAATTGACGATGTACGGTTACCGTATAGTACGGTCGATCCTGTCATGGGAGATATGTACTCAGTACTCTGGGAGCCCGAGATGCTTCAGTCAATGGGTGATACCATTAGCATCTTGGCTACCGAGGCTCTTACGCAAGGGTTGCAACAGGTTCTTGGCAGCACTATCCTCATTGCTCTCATGGCATCACTCCAGCTACCTATCGTCTTGACGAAGCTTTCATACCTGATTGATAATCCGTGGACTGTGTCTATGGGTCGGGCAAATGCTGCCGGTCTGATTTTGGCAGACTCGCTGATTGACCGAAATCTTGGCGTCAGGCCTATTACGCTTGTTGGGTTCTCCCTGGGAGCACGTGTCATTTTCGCCGCCTTGCGAGAGCTGGCAAATAAGGGGGCATTCGGTCTGATACAGAACGTATATCTATTTGGGTCGCCGATTGTGGCCAACAAAGAGGAGTACCTGCGCGTAAGAGCGGTCATATCTGGAAGATTCGTCAATGGCTATGCCTCCAATGACTGGATCTTGGGTATGTCGTCTTTTGCCTTGTCCTTCTCTATCTTTACTAAGCTCTGTAGGCTATTTGTTCCGCGCCACAGCTGGCGGCATCATGAGAGTAACTGGGCTCGCGCCCGTCGAAGGTATCCGCGGTCTCGAGAACATTGATGTCACCAAGCTCGTCAACGGACATATGGCATATCGTGCTGCTATGCCAAGACTACTCCGAGAAGTAGGGTGGGAAGTAGAGAGCGATGAATTCACCGAAATCCAAGACCCCGACCCAGAGAACCACGAAAAGCGTCAACGAGAGCTCATTCGCGAGATCGACGATGCGCGAAAGGAAGCAGAGGCGAAACCTGGTAAGAGAAAATTTGGCTTCTTCAAGAAAGGCAAGCTCGCAGAGAGGAAACGTTGGGAGACGTATGATGATAGTATGAGAAACGAAGACGACTGGAGCGCAGGTAATGCCGAGGGCGGTGGGAATGTGCTCTTCGATATCGAGGCTATCAAAGCTGAACTACACAGCGAGCAGATCGAGGTCAAGCAGCTGGAATCGACACTACCGCCAATGAAGCTCAACCTCAACGGCTCAGCTGCAAATGGAGAGCCTTCCCAACAAAGCCCCTATTCGAACCTTCGACCGACCCAGAACTACAACGAAAGCATCGCTTTCCGACCCAGGAACCTCGATGTAGAAGCCTCAAACGTGTCACTACCGAATGGCCACAAAGGAAACCCTTTCGACCAAGGCTACGATGAGTACAATCTCTCCGGCGGGGCTGTCGCCTTGAAACAACCGGGAAATGCAGAGCAGAGCAAAGTATCATTCGAAAGCCCACAGCGATCTCCATCGCATCTACCAGGAAGCGCCAATCACAGTAGATTATCGTTCGAGAGTTCCTTACGCTCTCCATCGCCGCGGGATTCTTCACAATTCCCGCAAGAGTCTCCGAGGATGTCGCCATTGAGAGAAGAAAAGAGTGATACGCCACCGCCTCAGAGACCGCCGCTAAGGTCGCCACTGACAATGCCTTCTTCGAGTACTGGGCCTGCAGATATAGGGCATAATGCGTGGCTTGATGACGAGGATGATCCAGAGTTTGGGAAGGAGCAAGAGGTCAAGTTGACATTTTGATAGAGGGCTTTGATTTTCGCATTCTTGGCTTTAGCGTGGCGTCCCTGGGATTTCGACTGTCATGAACTAGGGGATTCAGGCATTCTATCTAGCATTCGTTGCATTGGGGGATGTAGAACAGCATAGCATCCGCATAGTTGAGGGGGTTTCCGATTAGCATTCCCGGTTCGGAGTGAAAGCACTATGCAAAAAACACCGACCATTCGTTCTTTTTCCACTACACTAAGTATTACAGAGATATTGTCGTACAACATAACCATCGCACGATTCTGCAAGTAGAGTGTCGACTACCCAGCTCTCAACGACCGAGACATGGCCACGTTTAGCGCCAAGCATCACGTGCCTGCGCTGCACGGGTCGCGGTTGCCGCGCATTCCAGACGCGAAAGTGACCTCAAAGGCTGAACACCAGATATGCTCATAAGCAATGTCAGTTCAATATGATCTAAGCTTCAAGCCTCGAAAGCCCCTTGGATTGAGACGCAATGACTACCAATACCAAAAGAGCCTGCATCAACCCCGTCCCATGCTCCCAGTCAAGAAAGAGAGCCTGACCGAAGAGGAGATCAATGCTGCTCCAGTCAGCTCGGATGAAGAACTTCCAACGAAACGAGAGCATGAAGATGCACAGTCCGATGATTCCCTACCGACGGCCAGCGGAAGGAAGAGAAAGAGCAGTTCGCTTGAAGCAGCGGGAAAGAGTGAGGAATCTACATCGGTGAAGGCCGAAGACGATGAAGGCGCATCCGGCCTTGACTCTTCGCTATCCAATATCCCTACTTCTACATTCGAGTTAGGGAAGGGTTCGAGAAGTCGTAGTGGCTCACGAGGGAGCCAGAAGAGAGTCAAGGTGGACGAGGGGTTGGACCCGATGGACATGTGGAGCTCCCTTCCAAAGAGGCAGAAGACTACAACATACTCAGCTTCTTCCCAACCCCTAAACATACATTTGAAGGGAAATACAGGCGGATTAAAAACGCCTAAAAGGAAGGGAAATGCCTCGTCTTCAAAGGCCCAAAAGAACGGGAAGCAAGGTACGTTGTGGGTTTCTTCGGCTGCTAGACAGCAACGCTGACCGCCCATCAGTGGATGAAAGGGAAGCGAATTCCAAGAACCCACAGCTCAGAATGCCTGTTCCTATCCCAAGCTCGCCCCGGTCTCAACGAGCGTCTCACCGCTCCACCCAGAGCACCCAAAAATCGTCCCAAGGCTCACAAATGCCTGAATTCAAGATGCCCAAGAATGTTAAACCCAAGAAACGGAAACCCCGCCCGACCTTCAAGGGCGTACCCGTACTGGGTGGAGATGACACGTCTGGAAAGACGAGATCTTTGGAGCCTGCTGATGCCAACTTTCAAAACGCTAAGAGAGTCGCAGCAGAAAAGCTTGGCATATCCATACCACGATTCAGACCTCCCAGCTTGTCTAGTAGTCTCTCGTCTGCTGACTCTGCATATTTGGATGCGTTGAATCAAGAACCATCCATCACTTCCCCATCTGAAGACGCCGCTGCGAATCCCCGTCAAGAGGACAGCTACTGTATCACATCCGAGGATATGCCTATCTTCACAAAAAAAACAGGACCGTCACTCTGTCCGTTCTGTAGAGAGCCTGTCGGAAAATTGTTCCTAGAAGAAACGATGAAAATTGGCGAACGGTTGACTATTCGCCAGCAAGCCCAGGTTTGTAAGAGCCACAAGAGAGAGGCTGCAGAGGATGAATGGAGAGGAAAGGGCTATCCCACAATTGACTGGCCAAGTTTTGATGGCCGGCTTGATCACTACCATCTGGCTCTTGATGATATCTTGCAAAGAAGGAGAATTTCATTCTATAGAAACGCATTCGACGACCTGGTGAAAAGCGGCAAAAATTGGACGTGGCAGCAAGATGTGATGAGTGGAAACAGGGTCGAAGAGTTGAGTCCTGGCTACTATGGGGGCAGAGGTGCAAAACTGATGTATGCGCCTTAATTCATTTGACTGGAATAACCGAGAACTCCCCTAGCTGACTGTTGATAGGATGGAGAATATAATGTCTAAGTTCGCCAGCAAGATCCGCCGCCTTGCAAAGTCAGATAACCTCATCTCGACTGGGGGCGTTTCAGGATTTGTGCAAGCTGTTTTAGTACCCGAATTAGCGGTGATGCTGGTCCAGTCTGACATGAGTATTGATGACGAGGAGAAGGCAAGGGAGGTTCTGAGGAACAGTGTCGAGATAGGACATATGCTGAACGAGGAAGAAGACGAAACGATCCAAGATCCAGATCTGGAAGATTCCCAGGCTATGGAGGAGACATGAAGACGTCGATGTATGTGTACGGCCATTTTGGATCATGTGCTTACAGGCTTTCGCAAATGTCAATTACATATATCACATCTCTCCTGCGCTCTCTTTATTTCATCCTCGATTATTTCTTCCCTCACCTTCACACATTATTACGTCAATTGCCTTCAACGCGCATGTAGACTCCACAGATCATTCTTGCCTGCCCCGAGATTATATCTGGCTTTTCAACCTCCTGCACGACGGGCTGCACCAGCGCATGCAGATCGAATGGTAACGGCTTCCCGTCAACCGCCCAGACATAGCTCCAAGAACGTAGGAGGATATGTATGCACCCACTGTTTACATCTCTATTCCTTCATCCTAATCTGCATTCTCCCACGAACGCACGACCGTCGACTAGGTTGTCATCCGAATCTATATTCTCTCTCTGTCGATCGACTAGATACAGCCAACAGATGCAACAGAGATATATCCTCTTCAGAAGCACTCACCGTTTACATCTTCATGCGTACATCCCAATCTTTATTCACTCCCGATCGATCGATCAAAAACAGCTCTATGAACGCAAGAGGAGCTGCGCCCTGTCCCAATCCCCTCATCAAATACAACTATGTGGACGCAAAAGGATCTGCACCTTCCTCCAAAGCTTTCATCACCTACACCCTCAAAAAATAATCCCAGTCTGCGTTTTCTTTGCATCGATCGATCGGAAACAGTTTTACGAATTCAAGAAGATCTATACCCTCTTTCAACGCTCAGATGTGCATCCTAGTCTGCTTTACCTCCCTGCTGACTTATATCTTGCGGCTACGATGCAAGGACACCGCAAATTGATCGAAATAGATAAGTGTAAAGCGTTAGATCTAACACGCGAAGAATAAGGTCAGGCAGCGCTAGACGGCTGGCGCTGTTGGTATGAATCATGCTGAGCGGAACGTCCAATGCCGAAACAGAGTTATTTTTTTAGATATGTGGAGGCTCACGGACTTACATATGATGGCCCAACGCCGAATGCTCCCCAAAGACGAGATTGACCGGTGAGAACCGAAGCTGGTAACACTTGGAGGAATAGCGCAGGCAGAGACATACGGTTGATCGCGTTGGTTTGGAAAGTGTGGAAACAATCCAAGGCCAGGGGAGGGAGACTGTAGCTTGCACACTTTGAGGTTCATGTAAATGGTAGAGGTAATAGAAAATCCACGACACAACAGCCGCTTGTTTCGTGAGCATTCGGATAATCCAGACACAGAGCCTTGCCGAAGAAATTCGTAATACGCTGTAGTAGGTTAGAACGAGTGCGGATAATCCTGGAACGTATCGATGGAGCTCGGAGTACAACTGCAGAGATTTTGTAACGCCCTATGATAGGAGAATAGGAATTACTGAAAATTTTGCAGCCAACCCTGAAGCCCGGATTGCAGTTGCAAACCAATCTGCATCACGCTGTGGAGCTCGGATTGCAACTACAGACCAATCTGTAACACGCTGTGAGGGGCGAACAGGAGTGCTGAAATCTTGTATCAGGGTGTGGCGTCAAATGCACCGTCGCAGCTTGATATTCAGCAGGTGTACAAACCAGCAATATAATCGCAGACGGGAATAGATCATGATCTAACGTCCGTAACATTGTTGTTAGGGTGGATTATTGTGCTCTTGTCCGTATCACAGCGACTTCCTTCAACGAGCCTGCGCACTCCACACAGTCCCAAATCTATACAAACCAAATGCCGCTACTGCACTCAAGCCAATGGGCAATGGCTTCGCCGTCTTGATAGCTCTAGGTATACTGCTTCCCGCCAGCACTAGGCTTGCCAATAGTGCCAGCTCAACGCCATATGGTTGGCGGTTGCGGATTCGGAAGCCGCCGAGACCGTACTGTGTATTGGATGTCAGCTTCAGATACTATTCGAGCATGGGTGGCGCGGATCGAGTGGTGAAGATGGGATGCGTCAAGGATATCGGCGATTGGATCGGGGAATGCTTAGATGGGGCTTACTAAAGCTCCAACAGTCATGCCTGCAGCGATTGATGGAACGGATCCAGTGCGTATGTAGCCCGTGATTCCACCGCCCGCCGTCAGAAGGGCCAATATGAAAGCCTGGGTTGATGGTTGGTCCTATATCACTAGTTAGCTGAAAATTGAACACAAGAATCCTTGGAAAGTAGGATGTGGCAGGGCATACCATGGCCAAAGCTTGCCTTCAGCTTTTGCTTGATTTCGAGTGTTAATTTAGCAAATGGACGAAGCTGTGTAAGCAGAAGAAGTATGACGGTGCGGAGAAAGCTCCTCACCACCCCTGCGCGGAAGGCTGCCGTCCTGGCCTTGGCGCTCGAAAGTCGGCAACGTATTTGTTGTTCTGAAGCTCTTCCAACACCCTTTCGCGACCACGACTTGCTTCGCTCCTTAACCGCCTCTTAGGCATTCTCATAATGCCGTCCAAACAACGCACTCAAATCTCCCCCAACTCCTCCGTCCCGCCTATCCCAAAACCCTCCGCTACAACAACCAGCACCAAATCCTCCTCCTCGAGCTCCTCATCATCTCAATCGGCGCAAGACGTCCTCCTCGGGTCATGGAACAATTATCTGAATACGACGTCGCAAAGGGTGAAGCTGATTGATGTATTCATGGCGTTCCTCGTTGTAGTTGGGGGATTGCAGTTTTTGTATTGTGTGATTGTTGGGAATTATGTGAGTCGCCGATTCAGCCTCGGGCTTTTGAATTATTATTAGAGCCTTTTGGAGTAGCAAAGGGATAGTGCTGATACGTGGTAGCCATTCAATGCTTTCCTGGCGGGTTTCAGCGCAACAGTAGGGCAATTTGTCTTGACGGCTAGTTTGAGGATTCAGACGAATCCAGAGAACAAGGCCGAATTTAGGAGTGTCAGTCATGAAAGGTGAGCCTACTGGGCGTTGAGATGGTACGATGAGGGTGCTTTTGGCTGACGTGGCATGGTGTACAGGGCATTCGCAGACTTCGTGCTTGGGAGTCTGATACTGCATTTCTTCTGCGTGAACTTCATAAATTAGGGCCTTCGGATGGCGGGAAACGTAAGAACACGGACAGGCTACAAACCATGCAGTTGGACCTGGGAGCCATATTGTGCTCAAAGCAAAAGGTCTCTAGAATATTGGCGTTGGAGTCTATGTACAAGATAGGAGATGAAAATCTTCATCATCTATCGCAAACCAAGTCTGTCAGCGTCACATGGAAATTTGCCGCAAAATTCGAGACGCTTAAATGCGAGGTGAACGCCTTGCTCGTGACCAGATTCGTAACATGCCCACGCAGATGCCGTTGAGATTCAGGAAAATAAGTGGGTCAAGCATTGGTGTCCTCATCCAACTTGAAAACCGCCCCCAGCGCCTCCCCAAACCTCCTGATAGCCTCCTCAACCTCATCTCCAGGAGCAGCAGCAAATGTAGTCCTAAAAAACATCTCGTTCCCGGGATCACCAAGCTCAGCACGAAACCAGCTCCCCTTTGAAGTCAGTGCCCCCCGAGTAATAGCAGCATGAAATATCTCATCTTCAATCTCCAGCAGCTTTTTCGAGCCTGTCGAAGGGTGCTTTTGCCAATCGATCTTAATCCAATGAAACATTCCCGCCATGGGTGGCACCCAGCTTGCCACCTCTTTTGGTAAGTGCTTCTCACAGGCGTCGCAGATGTTGTCTCTGCGTTTAGTGTACTCTAGACGGAGGTTGATCAGCCAGTCTAGGTAGCCGGAGTGGCCCCAGGCCTCTTCCAGCAGCTTGAAGAGTATCAGCTGAGATGGGCCGGCGGGATTTTGGGTTGAGGTCTCGCTATGGCGCACAAATCTTTCAATGATTTGCTCTGAGGCGGTGATCCAGCCGACTCGCATACCTGGGGCGATGACTTTGGAAAAGGAGTCCATGCGCATCACACGGCCATCTATGTCCATGCTTAGGAGAGAGGGAACGAGGGTCTTCAGGAATTGGTCGTGGGAGGCTGGGGGTGGGATGTCTGGGGCATTAGGACCGGTATATGGCTGCATCTGCAGGAAGTAGTATGGCTCATCTTCGAGGATGTAGATGTCGTGCTTCTGAGCTGTACGATATATCTCTTTCCTTCGTTTCAATGACTGTGTCGCACCCGTTGGGTTCTGTCCTGAGGGCACATTGTAGAGGAGGAAGGGCTTGGGGGCGCCATTGTGAGCGGACGGATCCCAATTGCTGAGTAGCAAGTCGAGGTCTGAGGGGAGAAGACCTTCTGCGTCCATTTTCACGCCAATGCATTGGCCGCCTATTGGGCGCACAGTTTCAGCCGCGGTAGAAAAAGTGTACTCCTCCGTCAGGATGCAGTCCCCACGATTAACGAACATGCGATAGGCCATGTCGAGGGCGGATGTACTGCCAGTGTTCATGCAACATTGCCAATCTTGGTATGGCGGGTGGTGTACTATCTAGGAAGATGAGCTTTGGCTTTCGAACCTAGAGAAACTCTTCTGACCTCAGTGTGCTCCGTAAGAAAACGTAGTAGCTGTGCAGAGCCTGTAGCTTGTCCATAGTTGAGAGCCACATGGAGATCTAAGGTAGAGACGTTTACTCAGTCACCAATTCACCTCGCCTTTCAAGAAGCATTGCGTACCATATACGCTCTTCCCCTCTGCAATATCATGTTTCCCAATCCTCTTCTCAATCCCCGAACTCTTCGTGTCTCGCTCCGAGAAGTGTGGTGGTTGGGGGACTTTGATATCGATATGCTCAAAGGGGAAGTATTCACTCGAAGGCAAGCCTCCACCAAGAGATATCAGGCCTTCCTTGCTGAGGTATTTGGCAGCTCCTTTCAATGTCGACGGCTGCAGCTTCCGTCAGCCACTTCTTGCTTTCATCTCTATCAAAGTGTGCCCGACCTTCCTCGATTTGCTCTCTTGACTCAATCGATCTACCCTCCATTAGCACTCTGCTAAAAACCCGAACAGCGCATAGTCTGCAACAAACGTACGGTCCCACCTCTTTGCCTTTGGCTTGCCGTAACCCTGAAAGCACATCAGACAGCTTCCTTCAAGTCCCCCGAACTGTTGAGGCTAACCGGGTTTTTGAACATATCGCTACTGGCATGCGCAGCGATACCTCCACCGATCTTGGGCGCCTTCGAGCGCCGTGCTGCAACGCCGTTGACGCTCAATCGGTCGACTAGGGTGGCGATCTGGGTGTCCATGGTGGCCCTGGGCTCAGTAGCTGCTGGAGGGGCCATTGCGGCTTGGTGAGTAGGGAATGGGGAAGTCAAAAGTGTAGGAATGTAGGAGAGGTAGCACGAAAATAACAACAAGCCGAGTGCTTGAAAGATGTTTATGACTCAGTCAAATATGAGAAGAGGTTGTAGCACATAGAGAGAGGCAGACGAAAAGAGGTCAAGGAGAAGGGGGAAAGAGAGTAATGTGTCTGGCATTATCAGTGAAGGCTACGAATATCGACTCGCAAAAGGATTATATATCTTCGTTCAACGTCATTCGCCCACCAAGTCTTTGCCCGAAGCCTGGGCTTGGTCTGATACAGTAACCGGTGCTAACCGCGCATACTGTAAGTCCAACGATATTTGAGTGAGGACGGGCTGGGCACGGACGGGGAAGCAAACTTCAGCCTCTAAAAAAAGTCAGTACGAACCGCCGAAGTCCTGAAGCCAGCTCCTTCCCATCAAGGACTTGTTAATGTTGGTCTTGATTTTAGCAGCTATATCATCGCGATAAATCGGAATTCCAGTCAGAAGGTGCCTAGGACTGTCGAGACATACTGCTATCCTCTCATTTTCACGATCCAACAAAATGACTTCATTCGGTTTTGTCAGTCTCAAATCCTGCTAATTGGCTGAGTAAATGAATGCTGATGATTGGCCAATGGCTTGATGTTTGGAGCACGGCATGGTCATTGTCTCAGACATGCGGCTACATGATTAAGAGGAGTTAGTCTTGGGTAGACATGCAACGAGACGTGCTTGTGAGCAAAAATGGACGAGATCACTTCCAGTCACCGAGGAATGCGAGTCCAGCGAAGTAACCACTCGATATCCTACATAGACTCCAGAGTCTCTTGGTATCTCAATCAAAAACCATGCTCCATCCCATCCTTTCCATCCTCGTAGTTGCCTATCCCGGAAGTCTATGTTTTTCCACCGACTCCATGCTCAAAATCCTCCAAAGTCAGATTCGCTTTTTCCTGCCGCAATATCAACGGGCAATCCCATAGCATGCTCGATGGTGAATGTACATTTGTATGCAAGATAACCACCCATATTCCCCGTTCCTCCAAACATAGGTCCCCACAAGTCCTAGTAGTCAATAAATCACAGGTGTAATTGAATTTCTTCAGAACAGGGGGCGGCGCCGTCGCTCGTCAGCGAGCGCCCGAGACATTAGTATCTGGACTAAATGTTGTGTTCCGTCAAATCGATGCTGAAGACGCTGACGAACGAGGCTGGCGTTTTAATATGGATCACTGCCAACGCCGTTGTTGGTCGAGGTTGGTGGGTAGACTGCACCATAAGGAACCCCTTGTTGCTGTGAGGGGTCGAGGTGAGGACTGAGGATGTTGTTCACGCCCTCTTCTTGTCCTTGATAATTTGTCGCCGTCGAAGGATCTGTCCCTGCACCTGCACTCGCTCCAGTCGTAGCAGCCTGGCCTGCGACAGCACCGTAGCCACTGCCTGACCGCTGTTGATTTTGATTGTCTCCTCGCTGATTTTGCGACTGGAACTGGTAAGTCGTCATGTTATTCTATCTGTCTTCTTGTGTAGAAAGTATTAAGGGAGAAAAGTAAGGCTGAGGGGACAGAAATCAAAACAACATACTTCTCGGTACTTAGCTAAGTAAATTTTAAGGGCTTCGGCGTAATTTTCGAATCCGGTGGACGTCATAGCGAATAAGATGTCTTCGCCGTTGACTGTTTTCCGCTTCTCTTGCTGGCACTTCTCCGAGGCTTGTCGAACCAAATCAGACCAACTCCGTCGGAGGGGGGATTGGATAGGACAGACCTTCGCTTGTAATAAAGGAAATGAACTCGCTCACGCATTCTTGCATGCATTCCTTTGCTTCTTTTGCGATCTTTGCGTTCTCTGGCAGCGCTGTCTTCATAATACGGGCCACTGGAGCAAAGTTGCGTATGTTAGCATCAGAAACCAGACTATGAGGCCGTGAGCCACGCGGAGGAGGTGATATCGAATGCGGGGAATCGCGGGACATGGTGAACGCCCACTAAGCAATGATTCTTGACCATACAAATAAAAGAAATAAGATGCTGGCGCAGATCTTTAGACTGTGGATGAGAGGACCGGAGACCAACGATTATTGCGCGTGCGAGTTCAATAAGCGACGGCAATACGGGGGTGGCATCATCATGCATTGTCGCAAGACGAAAACGCGCAATCCATAGGACGAGAATGCATGAAGTATTGGGAAAGGGACCAACCATTTGCTATCGGTAACCAACGATCCTGCTCTTTTACTTCGAAGTCATAGGCCTCTCGCGCCTGCACTTCTTCACCTCTATCCATACTCTCGGAATTGTTGTCTTCATTTGCATCTGCCTGCTCAGCAGTCTCCTTCGGAGGGGAAGCCGACATGATTATAAAGGGCAGCTGCAGCCCAAAGCAACCAACCGATTCCTTCTAGGGAGAGAGCTTGAATGGGTAGGGCGAGTGGAATTGGGTCGGAATGACCGGACTGACCGCAGCTTCGATGTGCTGGACAAGTGTACAACACAGTAAGGTTTGTTGGTATTTTGCTTGTACAGCAGCCTAGTTGGATATTTCGCGCGATCCCAGTCTGAGGCTTTGCTATTCACTGGCTATTGCTGCGCCAAATCGTCGGGGTATGGATAGTGATTCGACAATGATGCGCGATCCTGTTGGTACTTCCGCGCAAGAGCGTGGGTGTCACCACTCCCCAGTAACACTAAAAGCCCAATTGGTCTTCGAACAATAGTATTATTCCTGACTATTTTCGGCTGCGCGCAGTGTCTTGCAGCCGGTGCAAATGGGTCAAGGAGGGTGGACTTGCAGGTAGTTGGGCTCCAATGGGCCAGGCGGTCAGAGGATCTAATCCAAGGCTTAGTCTTTCCACGAGAAGGAGCTTGACGTTGGCGGCGCATACATTTGCTTGCTAACCTGGATAGCGCTAGTGATCCAAGCCCAGGTCTTGCTTCAGGCGCAATCAGCGGTGGGGGAAAGGACAGATGGTGACTCGAGTGTCGAGGTGAAGCTTGCTTTCCAGTGGGGGTGGTACCACGAGAGATGAAGAACTAGATATAAGGAGTGAAGCTGCAGTTCTACCTGATCGCGTTGAACGCGTGTATGGTCGCCTCAAGGAGTGTGTGATATTCTTTTTAACACACATTGGCTCTATGCAGCAGGCAAATGTCTGAAGTAAAGACTGTGATACACCGCATAGCAAGTCGCGAGGGAAGGGCGACTGGGGCTAGCTCCCAGAAATATGACAGGGGTGGCTATGAGGGGTCCTCTGTCCATCCACACCGCGGGCACCGCGGCAGACTGACCACTCTTCAAGCAACATTGGGAGCCGAATGAGACTCTCGAGACCCTCTCCCAATAACGGCTGGCAGCGATGCCTTAGATTCTAGCCCAAAAAAGCCCCGAACAATTTGGGTTTCTGGTACCTACTGACAACGATGCAGCCGTCATGCATCTTGCACCCGCTACTGCGAACAGCTCACTCGATAAGAACGGCTGTGCTATTTCTCCGGCTTGGGTACCAGTGCCTCATGCTACCATACACACAGCCTTCACTTGTTGAAAAAAGATGCAACAGCCTGGCTTTCACTACAGAATCGAAATGCTTCGGATACCACTATCTACAAGAAATCGCGGCTATCAAAGCGTTTGTAGATACAATAAGACTGTTCCATTTTAGTAAAACCCCACATCCGAAGATCAGAGTGGGATGAAACGTCTCGAACACTATCCGCTGATGCGCAAATGATTGGCCGTCTGATGTAAGACAGAGCTCCGGCGACCGTTTCATGGCGCTGACTCTCGGAGATGATGAGAGCGATACTTATCGAGATAGATGACCGAGCTTCACCCTTTGCAAGAAAAACCTCATTGGAGAGGTCATTCGAAGGCTGGGGTTCGGAAGAGTAAAATGGTTGACAAAGTGCATTCGGGCATGGGCCGCCTCACGAAAACATGCACAGTCTTGGTGATATCCGAGTAGACTGAAGGACTCATTGAGGAGTGGAAAGCATACTTAACTTTTGCAACGTAAATATTCGGACGCTGTTATGCTGGTCAGCTTCATGTTTGCTGTGCAGAACACGAGGTGACGTTCATTGTCCAGTCAGATTCGTGTCGGACCTTGAATTTAGACCATCCTATGATCGCCTCGCGTACCTTGACATAATCCTGCATAATTCTTCCGGTCCAGTAATCAGCTGCAACGCACATTGCTCTCCGAAGGCGACGAATGACCGTTATGCCGGTATCATAGTGGCTCATGACTTGCCTTAGACAATGACCAGTTTTCTTTTGGGAGGTACTTGCTGTTAGACGATAATTTTGGGCATGAATGCATTCTGCATGGCGAGTCAACACAAATTGTTGGGGGAGAGAAAGCAATATTTCCTCGAAGACCCAAGGATGACGCAGCACAAGCTGATTCCTGTATTCGTCTTGCCTGAGGATTTCCCTTCCCATATGGTTTCGGGTGCGAGGCGGATGAGCAGGGTACATCCGGATTAAGCCACAGCTTGGCATTCATCTATTGCTGGACAACCTGTATATTGTTCTTCTTCTATATTTCGACACATCATCAGCAAACATCTTTGCCACATTTTCGGAGACCTGACCTTCCACTTCTCCATATCATCTTGTTGCTTCTTGTACTGCTTCACTAACTCTTCCAGCACCTTCTTCAATCCTTCGGAGTTCATCTGTAGTGCCGGAGTCACATCCTTCACCGTTCTTTCAACAAGAACGCCATTGATCATTCGGAAACACTTGCGATCGGGGGCCAGCGGGCCCAGAGTCTCTAGCACGAGCCTGTGGGATCGAATGAGCGGTCTGGATGTTAAGCAAACCTCACGTAATGAGGACGCGGAGCCACGGTAGTAGGGACGGTAGAATCGAGGTCCGCATACTTGTGCTCTTCTGTGTCCTGCTCGACGTCCCCAACTCTTTGAGCTAGCTGTTGAAGGTTGTTCTTGTAGTTTGTGTATTGTTGTTGGAGCTCTAGTATGAATGTAAGTAGATGTTCAGGCATTCCTCTGAGACTATTACCTTGCTGCTTCTTAGCAGTAATCTGTGACTGTGCCATCACCAGATCTCAAGCCCGCGAATTCCGTAAAATGCAGAAGAGCCAACATAAGTACTTTAAGGCTCATGTGAAGCCCAAATCTTGGCGCGCGGGCTGCTTCCGCATTCACTTTTGTTCTTGAGCTTGAATCATGGGGAGCAGCGACGGTAATCCTCCAGTCATAGATCGGCCACTTGCGGCGCTCGCTCTCTACTCTGCTAACGATGCATCCTCATCTCCACACAAAAGACAACAGAGGTACTTGCCCCATCTCATTCGCTTCCCAGTGCCCCACCACCTTCATCTCCGCTTCCATGTCCCTGACTGAATTCACTCGCCATCTAACAGCTCACCAGGTTGTGAAGAAGTCATGGCCGCCCTCGATGAATGCCACGCCCAAGGCTTCTTACATAAGGTGCTGGGCAATTGCAATGGCGCTAAGCGGGAAGTGAACAAATGCCTACGAGCAGAGCGGCTTGAGCGAACGGCTAGGAATAGACAGATCGCGAAGGAGAAGAGGGAGAAGATTCAAGGAATCTGGAAAGAGATCGATGAAAATTCATGAAGCAGGAATACCAGGGCATCGTTTGGAGAAGGGGAATTGGCATGTCTGGCCGCTGTTGAATGACCGGAACAACAATACAAGCCTGGCGTGGGAGTTTGCATAGCGCGGCGTTATGCTGTGCGTTGTGGTTTCAAGGGCAGAATGGGACCATGAAGCTGCTTATAGGGTTGATAAAGTGTTGCATGGAGTACCTGGTATCAACATGACCCACATCTCCGCTACCTACATGGGCAGCAAAGTGTGCAATCCCATCAACACTCACCGAACCAGAACACGTCTCGAAAAGCATTCGACTCATAACAATGATTCATTTTCTTCGTCGCCTTCATTCACCGCAGCTGCCAATTCCTCAAGCTGCTTTGACTTGTGTTTCCTCTTCCTCTTCCTTCTTGCTGGAGGATTCGGTGTCTCGTCTAAGGCCCCTTCGACGATATCGACAGCGCGTGTTGAAGCCCCTTCTGGATCCACTCGAGTCTTCCTCGATCTTTGCTCCTCTTCTTCTCCTTGCGCGCCGCCAGTCTCCTTCTTTGGCTTCTTGACACTCAGAGGATTTGGGCCTTTGGGCCCCCTTGCCTTCTTTTTCTTAACAGCCCTTTCGTCTCCCTCCGCGATAAGCTTCACTTCCTCACTCTCGGGCACCTTAGAGTCACCACTGTCTCTGTGCTCTCTCTTCCTCTTGCCCAATGACGCAGTGCCTCGGCCTCTCAGTCCACTCCGGAACTTCGATTTCTCGATTCCTTCTCTCACGTCGACACTCGCTTCAGCCATTGGCTCCATGACCATCACCGATCTCTTCACGTACACTAATGGCACCCCTTTCACACCTCGGCAATATCTCCTGACTTCCTCTTCTTGGCTGGCCACTACATAGCGATTCTTATTGGTGAGTGACTTCTTAGGATCTATGACGCTAGAGAAGCATTCCAGGGTTGACAAGGGCTCGTCGAGAGTGTGGTGGTTGCAGCGACGGCGCTGAAAGTATTTGGCGGTATCTATCAAGGCGTCCTTCTGGGATTGTGGGACGTCTTTGAGGGTGTAGAGATGGCGTATGGAGCATCTGAAGGCTCCTTAATTAGATTAGATTTCTCTCGTGGAAATATAGATAAGAAGGTACAGACTGTGTGATCACTGCAGAGGGAATTTATCAGTATGAATCGATAATTTCGTGCGCCAGAACTGTGAGATGCGTACTTGCTTTGACTTTCGCGCTCAGCGTACGCTCCAAGGAGGCAACGAGATCCATAGAAAATCTTTGACTATCTTGTATCATCTGGGCGTCGACTGGAAATCTTTGTCAGCTAGGAAGCCCTCAGACGATAAAACGAGACAAGCAGACCTAGGATTTGGTATGGCTCTCGGAATCCAAATGCCATTGAATATTGCTGCAATAGCTTGCGATACTGCTTTGATCGCTTGCCCCTCATCTTGCACAATGAGGTGCTATCTGCACACAAGATGATCTTTTGATTAAGTGGGGCGGGAGAATTCTGGATCTAAAGAAAATCTCCAGAGGCGCTAGTCAACCTACTGCATGTTCGCTTCCGCCCACAGTTTTTTTGGCTTGACACATCCAACATAAGGTAGGTAGTCAAGAGTCACACGAGCACCCGTTTTCTTTTTCAATAATACCCCAATCTAAGCTACACTTTAAGCACATAGATTCTTGATATGCTCTTCAGCGAAAATCCCCGTCATGTCCACTATCCAGCGCCCAGCGGGCCCTGTCCCCACTTCTACGCCAAAATCACTTCTTCCTCCCCCTACGCTCATTCGCAAGCGAGAAGATAATGAACAACATCCTCCTTCGAGCCCAAGTAAGCGCGCCAAAGTCACCTTCGATTCAAATGTTGAGGTGAGGGTGATGGACGACTGGGAGAAGGCACCGCAGCTCATCCAGGAAGAGGTGCGCCGAGCCTTTGCAAAACGCGTGGGAGGAGACAGCTCAGGCTACGACAAGCTGAAAAACGTCTACAGTCCAAAGAAGGATGAGGAAGATGAGCCCAGCTCGACAGTGATGAAAAACTACACGGTGGCGTTGCTGAGCAATGTCTCCGCTCTAAATAAATCGAATTCCGACTTGGTCCATGTGATTTTGAGTAGTGAATGGTTGGGAAGACAAGAGGACTACGTAGCACTCTACGTGCGTCTGTTAGCAAACCTTGCTTCGGCTCATGGGATATTTCTGGGAGATGCAATGAGGATGTTGGTCGACAATCTAACGGCTGCACCCCCTTCGAATGGACGACTACCAAATCTAACCGCTGTTTCCCGCTCGATGATCTATGCTCGAGCACACAAGGCGATACAGTACCTGCTGCAGTTGATACCCGCTGCGGGCCGTTTACTTTCTTCTTCCCTGGTCAGGGCGTTTCCCCACGAGACCGACTCAAGGCGTGCCCATGTCATCTACGTGCAGAATTTGCTCAAGCTCGTCGCCTACGCTCCACAACTACGAGGCGAAGTTCTTTCGCTCATCACTGAAAGGCTCGTCAAGATCGACGTCCAAGTACAAGTCGATCTTGAAGACTTGGCAGAGGATGTTGGAGAAGGGCTAGTGGAAAGGATACCGGAGATACGACCGGATCTATTGAATGAGGAGGAAGATACTGAGACTAGCGACGACGAGTCGGAATCAGAGGATGAAGACGACGACGCAGATGCACAAAGGACCAAGGACATCACTAAAAACGTTGAGAAGATGGACGCTATCCTAGATATTTTGTTCTCGAATTACGACCACGTCTTCACAAAAGGCTCCCAGGCAGACCGTGAGGGAACCCTTGACATCCTCTTGTCCCAGTTCGTTACAACCATCTTGCCGACGCATCGATCACGGCATACACAATTTCTCTTATTTCATTTCGCTCAGCAGTCACCCACCCACATCGACACCTTCGTTGGGACATGTGTTCAAATCACTTTTGACAAAAACCAACCAGCAATAGTCCGACAAGCTTCAGCAGCTTATCTTGCAAGCTTTGTAGCAAGGGGTATGCACGTGCCGTCGAATGTCGTCCGAGACGTATTTGACTATCTCCGCAGCGAGCTGGACAGACTCAGACAACACGACGAGCCCAACTGCCGTGGTCCAGATCTCAAAAGATACTCGTCATTTTACGTTCTTGTACAAGCCTTGCTGTACATCTTTTGCTTCCGCTGGCGAGCTCTCGAGTTCTCTCCAGAGGACGACTTCGAGGATGATGACCAGACATCCGCGTATGGACATGAGCACCAGTGGAAGTATGGGGTCAAGGAAGCTTTATGTTCAAATGTCTTCTCGAAACTCAACCCCCTCAAAGTCTGCTCTCCAGCCATCGTCACGGAATTTGCGCGTGTAGCGCATCATCTCGGTGCCGTCTACGTATACCATCTGCTGGAGACCAATAAGCGTGTTCGGCTGCTACAATTCGTGGGCAACACATACGGTGGAGTCAATCGAGAGACGGCACTATCAGCCAGGAAAGATGAGAGCCACCAGCACCTAGACGAGTATTTTCCATTCGACCCATATCATCTACCTAAGAGTAAGCGATGGATCCAGGGGGACTACCGAGAGTGGGCTGGCATCCCGGGCTTGGACGACGTACAAGACTCGGAGAGTGGCAGTGACGAAGAGGATGCTGCAGCCAGCGAAGTTGAGGAGGAAACAGAGACAGATGAGACAGGCGGGTCTTTCTAAGTGTTACCGCAGATGATTCATGATCATGATGATATGGAGTTGCATAGCGTGCATCGAGCGCGGCGTGTTCACGTCGGTGTTGACATGGAATCTTTGGGAAGGGATCAAAAGTCAAGAATTAGCCATAGCTGGGAGCCGTTCTCATCACAATATCGCTACTAGATCGTCTCCAGCAGATGATACCATTCGGTACACTTCCACACTGTATCCCTCGCCTCTTTTCTAAGTAATGTATGGCAGATTTAGACGCTAGCGCAGTCAATGTAAATAGTATAAATTTGACTCTTCATTCACTATACCATATTTGTCCACAGATCTATTTGGTGATCTTCGATCCCTGCAGCCATCCCGATTGCGAGCTATATCCCCAGGTCTCATGTAGCCTTGTATGCGCACTATTCTATATCCCGCTAGACAGATTGCGTTAAATCCGGAGCTAGCGTGCTCTATGCTTCTGGCAGTGAATTTCACTCCTTCTTTTCTATAGTCACCACCTGCAGAATCTTGCAATCATGAACGTCCAAAAGTAGCTGATACATCATTTACTATCTCGACATGCATGATAAAGTGTCCGACTTCGGTGATTGAGCAGAAAAAGAGGCGTTTTGATTGGCAAAGGTGATAGTGAAACAAATTCACAAAGTGCAACTTCACTTCGAACATTAAATAAAGAAGCCAAAGACCGCCCACTACAGGCCGGATATAAAATTTGTACACCGGGTATAGAATCAAAGAAACCCTGCGGACAGTAAGTGTGTTCCACTGTCAAGCGTTGAACTTCGTGTGATGTCTTCGCTCAAAATGTTTCTTTCCTTCTCCCCTTCTATCACGCCTTCCTTCAAATCCAATCTTGTTAGGTTGCTTTTACTGTGCAAGACTTTAAGAACCACGTTAAGAAGATGTCTAGCGCGTTGCCCAAGCCTGCCGGCAGCAGGAAAAATCCCCCGTCCCAGTTAGGAGTAGCGGTCGATGGGGTCTTTTGGTCAAAGCCTGAATCTCCTAGAGCCAATGACCCAAGACGAATACGAAGCCCTCGAATTACACGAAGGGTAACGAGCACAGATCCCCCACCTATTCCATATAAACATCCCGCTCGCCAGCTTGTTTGTGGGCACCAAGACGATTTCAACCATCCGGATCCTCTCATATCGCCCACTCCTTTACGTCAATCAAGTCATCAAGTGACTAATTTGGTAGCACATCGAGTGGTAAAGAGTCCAAGCCTGATAGCAAATGATCAACCTGCGGACTCACCCGGACGTCGCCTATTAGCTACGAGGATTTTCGAAGACACGCTATCTGATTGTCCTAGCCCATCCCTCGAGATGGCGTCTTCAAGATTTTCAACTTTCGTTGACCCAACTTTCGCGAGGTTTTCTCGTCTTCCAATGGAGCATCCCTTCCGTGCCTATCAGAGAAGGGAAGCACAGAAAGCGCAAGCGGTGATACATAAGCGACTAGAGGCTGCTGGCGAGCCGATGCCGCCGTACGAATGGCTGCAGTATATAGGTAAAGGTAGTTATGGGAGAGTATACATGGCGTAAGTTTCTCCTACACGCAGATCTCCCAATTCTAGCTGCATCTTCGCTGTAACTTCCAGTCATTCGAATTAACCTTCTGCGAATTGCGAATGCATTTCCCGAAGAGGATAATTGCTGATCTACCTTCTCAGTCAAGATCTTGAAGCTCAGAAGCCGGTGTCTCTCAAAGTATTGGACGTGGATGCTGCAGACTATAAAGCTAACACCGCGCACCGGGATCTGGGGCTCAACGAACTCACCAAGGAATACCAAGTCCTTAAGCAACTCGAAGGCATCAAAGCAGAGAACGTGAACCAGGTCCTTGACGTTCGCGTTGTTCATTCTCAAATCTGGATCATCACGGAGTACGTTCCAGGAGGCAGCGTACATACACTAGTACGTTTCTCCAGTGCTTTTATCTGTATTATTGTCTGTGATCTTATGACTACCTCCTTGGGCGAAAATGACAGCCATTCATAATTCCTATCAGCTGCATCACCAAAGTTGTGTAGAATCCAGACTGATTCTGAGCAGATGCAAGCGACTAATGGGAAGGTCGAGGAAAAGTACATACGGATTATCGCTCGAGAGCTCGCAAAAGGCCTGAGAGCAATCCACAAGGCCGACATTATACATAGAGATATCAAAGGTTGGTTTGTTAGCAACCTGCTGCCACGACGGGCAAACTAGTGCTAACGAGAAAACTTCCTCTAGCTGGCAATGTCATGGTCCACTTGAAAGGTGCTATAGAGATCATCGACTTTGGTGTAGCCGGTCAATTGGAGTCCGCTGTTGACAAGAGGGCCACCTTCATTGGAACTCCACATTGGATGAGCCCCGAAATACTTGAGGACAATAATACCAAGTATGGAAAAGAAGTGAGTCATATAACGCTTTGTACGAGAAGCAATTCGTATTCGTCATATGCACTGTTAAAATCAAGATTAGGTTGATACGTGGTCATATGGCTGTACTCTGATTGAGATGGCAACTGGGAACGGCCCCAACAATAGAGTACCAATTCCAAATCTAGCGAAACGGCTCCGACTTCAAAACGGACCGAAGCTCAAAGCACAAGATGGCTATTCTCAAGAGCTCTGCGATTTGGTCGCATTCGTGCTAGTGCTAGACCCAAGCAAGCGTCCTTCGATGGATGAGATCTTGGAACATCCATACCTTCGAGATACTGAGGATGAATACCCTACACGTTTGTTGGCAGATTTTGCAGAAAATCACGAAAGGTGGTTAGCTACCGGTGGCCAGCGCATGTCGCTGATACAGCCATACGGAGCAGAGGCAGCAGAGTACCATGAGGATCCATCTACGAAGGACGAATGGCGATTCAGTACACTTGACACTGGAGCGCTGGACGAAACGGCTCAGACTTCGTCGATGAACTATGGGTACGCCGGCAGCAGCACTGATCCTGTTGCGGATATGACGTCCGCTCAGGCGCAAGAGGACACCATGAATTCCTACTTTGCTGGGGGTCCTCCAGACGAGGACTTGGGGCACTTCTCAAACTCAGATTACACCCCGGGTCCATCTCCACGGTCCTTCTACGACGGACCAAGTTCAGACCCAGCAGAGACCACGGTACCGAATGAAACGAGTGTTCAACGCGGAGGAGGTCATCTGGGTGCTCTGTTCGATCCGAACGCATCCGACTACACCTCGCCAGCTTTGCAGAAGAAAACACCAAAATCGAAACAACATGACTCACAGCGCGGGCAATCAGATCTGCCACTGCGCAGCCGGAATGCTTCGTCAACTGATCTTCAGCGCTCAGACACTGAGACGAGCTCTCAAGGGTCTTTCAGATCAAACAAAAAGATCTCTAAAATCGACACCGTCCGAGCGAACAATTATGCGCGTCCCACCACCATGGACTGGGACTTTCCCCAAAAAGCACCTGCGCCGTCTAGTACCATGCCTTCGCTTCCCACCCTCCAGTCCGAGTCTTCAGGTACAAGCCATCCCAATCTGAGCGATTGGACACCTGGCTATGAGTCAGACGTTGGCCCACCACCAAGCCGTCCACCGCTTCGGCACGCAGAGACCGCACCTGCTCCTCACGACATCACGCGGGGGTCTCGCCTCGACATGGACGCTCTTATGGGTGATTTGGGTGACACGTACGCGTATGCGCCTCCGGAACAGCCCACCTTTCAGGGTGCCCCCATGGACATGGCCGAAACAGATGATGGAAGCTTGGATTTGGACGCAATGATGGGGGACTTTACCCCGAGGAATGAACCATACCACAATGCGTCAGGCACCGACAACGTTGAGACAGCTGCAACGGCCCCTTTGAACTTTCCAATCCCTGCTCCACCAAGTGTTGTAGCCATGGCCATTGGCGCTTCCGATGACGTCGTGGAGGCTGAATTGAAGCGGATGATTGAAGGATTTGGGGCAGGCTTGGAGGCATTGGGAGCGCAATTCGCGCAATTCGACGTTGATGACGAGTATGAGAGTACAGATGGGGAGGGCAATGAGAGCGAATAAATCGGCAATGGTCAGGCATTTGGCGTTGAGATTAGGGCAGAGACCGAGCATCTGGAGCGGGAATGATACCCAAAGATACTGGATATGAGAAGATGGTAGTCTCGATTGTAGGCATCGAACCTGGTTAACACATACCAAATACGCAATTGCAATTGATAGTGCCCCTGGACCCGATCTCTGCTCATCTAAGCATCTGGTACTTGGATTTTTGGCGCTGTAGCCTTCATCACTGACACTCACCTACTGCTAGAGGGGGTTGAAGATGGCATCGGTTGACTGTAAACCCATTCAAAGACGTAGAACTCTCAGCGAAAGGGGCGAAATTCCGATTGAGACCATGCCATGGCGATTTGCACAACACCGCTCTAGTACAGGGATCGGGGTATATTTCCGGCTTCCTACGTAGCAAGACACATCTCTCAGACGTAGCAAGGAATACATCAGCCAATCTTCCGCATCCTCTCCTCAAGCTCCTTCACCCACCCTTCAACCATCTCCGTATTATCCTTCATAGTCTGCTCCCCTTGCTCCATCGCTTTCTCCACCTTCTCCAACCCTTCCCTCCACCCTTGCAATTCCTCCTTCATCGCTTCCTGTCTGCTCTCCACTTTATTCAACGTCTGGCTAGCAGTCGCAGCATCCGCATGAAGCGTGCGCAAAGACCTTAATCGATCTAGCACAGATGGGAGAAGCGGAGCAAGCGATTCGATGGTGGAAAGCGTGCCGTAAAGCGCGTTGATCTTGGACAGAGTTTCGTGGTCTTCGACTTCAGGGATCCCTTGTGCTTCGCTGTTGATGGAGCTAGAGCGTGGATCGCCGCTTGACGGACTGAGAGCTTCTTGGGCGGCCTTTGCAGACCTTCTGGCTCGTTCGAGCTTTTCGGCATCGACGGTCAGATGCCGCACCCTACGGCTTATTTTCTCAAGTGATGAATCTGTAGAATTAGAGAGCGTGTTCACTTGCTTGTCGAGAGAATCCAAAGCCGGAAGCATGGCTTTCGCTGCTGACCGGTCCTGGGTGGGCAGTGGAATTGCATCGATCCCCAACGCCGCTTCGATGAGGGCCAATCGAGAGTCAAAGTCCGATACCTTTGATAACGTATGGTCTTCCTGATAATTGGGTGCGTACGTAACGGTATACGTCGAGCTTGCTCCACCTTGCCGTACAGGCTCAGCAGACTGTCCATTCGCTGAAGTCCCGTTCCGATTTGGAACCGATGCCAGCTTCTTCGTGAGACGGCTCGCGGCACTGTTTCCCCCTTCTTCATTTGCTGGTGCGACACTATCCAATACCTGGCTCAAAGCGTCTAGAGACTCGCTCATATCTTGGATTTCCTTGGGCGCACCGTTGACAGACGTCTCCTTTTGTCGCTCAAAGTCGCTTTTGACCTCTTCAACTTCCTTACGTAGCCTTGCGAGCTTCCTCTCCAGGCTCTCGTCCTCTTCATCGCTGGAAACGTCAATTCCATTGATTACTCCATTGATGTCTGGAGTATCTTTCCGTCTCCTTCTGCTGGAAGATCTGTAGCTTTTCCGTTTGCTGCTGATTCGTCCTGAAAGATTTTGATCACGTTGCTCTGGAGGTAGAAAATGGGTTCGGGCTTCATCTGCATCTAGCCGATTGCGGTCTATCCCACTGTTGTCATCTCCGTGGAATGAGGATGCAGGAGATTCGGAGCGGAGTGTGGTGGAGGTCTTGAGCTAAATTAGAACCTATAAATAGTGATCTCGGGGGTTTCGGCTCACAGGATGTGTAGAGTTGTCGTCTGTGAGCTCAGGAGTCTCGTAGATGTCCGGGGCAGCATCCTAGATCAGTGAGCGGATGCTTGATGTTTTGACAATGTCTTAGGCTTACGAGGTCGGGGAGTCCGGCGTATTTTCTGATTGTAGACATGCTGCCACAGCTTGGCCCTTGGAATTGTATCTTAGGCTACTTTTCCCGGCAAAAGCAACAATGTTCTTCTCGTTATTGTTCGAAGACGCGCTTTGGTATGTCGGGAATTAGCGTGTGCAGAAAGTGCATTCCTTGGCATTTTCTTTTATTTAATTTCCCCCACCACAGCCCCACCACCGGTACCAGCTCTACAGATAACTCTTCTAATTCACTTACTTTACATGAGTAGATAGCTCTATTCAAGGCGACTCTAACGCGGTAGGAATCAGCTTAATCGAATAACTTTAATAGAAGATATCAGGGATTGAAATCTTGGCTCAACAATTACTAAACGGAGCAAGCATACTGATTTTATCTTAAGCCTGATAACTCAACAACTACTCTCTCAATTTTATTGATTTCTACGGCGTTAAAATCGCCTTAAATAGAGCTATCTACTCATGTAAAGTAAGTAAATCAGAAGAGTTATCTATAGAGCTGGTACCGGTGGTGGGGCTGTGGTGGGGGGAAAAAAAATAAAAGAAAATGCCAAGGAATGCACAGCTTTCTGCACACGCTAAAATAACTCCTTAGCGCCGGACCCAGCCTTTGCGGAGCAACCACCGCGCCCTCTTTCTCATTCTTTGATATTCCGCTAGCACAGCGAACAGACCGTGTATACCACGAAAATTGGATGGCCAGCACATGACTATGTGTCAATGACTATGGTGTGGGCGGTGTGGGCGAAGAAGGCCCCTCGAAGCGGGCGTTCGTGCCACGATACTCGCCTCATCACTTTTTTCTCCTCTCATATGTTGCTCGTTCCTGGGTTTTTATCAGGCACCCTCAAGCTCAGCTCTTTAACTTCATTCGACTTGCATTTTCCCTTGAAGCCAATGTATGCTCGCGTTGCTCCCACTGTTATTTCCGCTCTCCAATTGGCTATGGTTTTGTCATATTTGGCTACGTAATTCCTTTCACCCACCACCCCGCATTCACCCCGCGAGGAAAAGCTTGAGTTGTGCTTGTTGTATAGATGTTTATTTCTGTCCTGAGGAACTTCTGATGCTCTGAAGCTCTTTTCAATTCGCAACTAAAGGACATCACTTTCACAATGGCAGAAAACGAGATCCCCCCAAAGCCGCATCCCTCACTCCACCTCCCCAAAGGCGACTCCATTGTCGAGGTTTCCATAATAAACACAACCACTGACATCGTGGTCCCTGCTGGGGCCTTCGTCCAACCCGTCCAAAAAGGCCATGAGACGATGAATATGCCTACCTTCGCCTTCCTGGTAAAGAACAAAAAGCAGAATAAAACAATAATGTTCGATCTTGGCTGCCGAAAAGACTGGTGGAACCACGCTCCCCTCGCCCACGCTTCCATCAAAAACGGTATCCCCGGCCTCAACGTCCCCAAGAACGTCAACGAAATCCTTAAAGAAGGCGGCATCGACGACAGGATCATCGACGCTGTAATATGGAGCCATTGGCATTGGGATCACACCGGGGATGTATCGCTGTTTCCCCCATCAGCAGACCTCTACGTCGGCCCCGGCTTCAAAGAAGCTTTCATGCCCGGGTATCCTGCAAGAGAAGATTCCCCCATGCTCGAAAGCGACTTCAAAGGCCGCACCGTGCACGAAGTCTCCTTCTCCTCCTCCAACAAAATCGGCGCCTTCCCCTCCTTGGACCTCTTCGGCGACGGTAGTTTCTTCCTCCTCGACGTACCTGGACACGCTGTAGGCCATATCTCCGGCTTCGCCCGTACGACACCCGATACATTCGTCTTCATAGGCGGTGATGTATGCCATTTCGGCGGCTCGTATAGACCGACCGCTTACGCACCCATGCCTGCTACCATTCCCAGCTCCGTGCCCATGGATTCGAGATTCAAAACTCCGTGCCCTGGCAGCATATTTCAACATTCCCACCGCGACCCCGAGAATTACCGCACCGAATCCTTCTACAAAGTCACCCAGCAAGAGGGCGCTTGGTACGTCGACCCACCCACAGCCCAGAAAAGCGTGGACTCGTTGGAAGATTTCGATGCCGATGAGAATGTGTTTGTGTGCGTGGCGCACGATGGGGGTTTGATCCCTGTGGTGGATTGGTTCCCCAAGGGGACTTTGAATGATTGGAAGACGAAGGGGTGGAAGGCGGCGAGTCAATGGGGATTTTTGAATGAGTTGCCTGTTGATGGGAAGCCTGGAAGGGAGCGGATTGCGCCGGGGTTGGTGAGGGAGGGGAAGGTTGTTGGTAAGGAGGACGCTTGAAGGGTTGGGGAAGGAGGGGATGGCGGGGAGTGTATATAATTTTGTATAGTTCAAGAAGGGCATATTGTATTATACCTGTCTCGCCTGTCTATCATCGTGACCAAGGAGGAGTTCTGTCTTTTTCCTCAGCTGACGCACAAAAAATCCTTTCTCCTATCTTCGGAGGTGTATTAGTATGGTGTCCGTCTTCGAAGACACTCGAGAGAAGCGTGAAGGGGATGAGGATGTGTACTAGCAAGTCTGTAATATCACAACAATCGGAGTACATATGGTTGTACATGTCAATGCACATGCCCATGCTCAAAATGTCCATGAGAAATAGCCTCCCAATTCTCATACAACTCATCCAAATCTTCCTCCCTCTCCCTCCTCAAAATCCGTATCCTGGGCTCCATCCTCAACCTAACCCACCACCCTCTCGTAACCTTCTCCCTCGCTAACCCCTTCAACTTGCCATAAACGCCCTGCACACACTTCCCGAGTAGGTTCGAATCCCTTCTTTCCCATACGTCACCAATCGCCCTTCTACAAACCCTCTCCATCCCCTTCCACCCAACTCCCTCCTTCAAATCCTCCCCAGGCCTCACAACCCCAACACCTGCAAACCCCTCCACTGTCTCTAGTACTTCCCAGCTTCCAATTACGCGCTCAGGCCGCTCCGCGAGCACGTAGTCAAAGCCTCTCCAGAAGAGTGGATCTAGTAATTTACGCTCGTCTTCAGTCTTGTCGTATACCCAAAATGGCCCTTCACTCTCCAAAACCGGAGGATGCTTCTCCATAAATCGCGTAACGCCTGTCATGCAGGACAGCGTATCCATATGCACTTTCACCACACCAGTATCATTTTTTGCGAGTGCATGTAGACGATTCAGCCCCTCTGCACCTGGGTAGTTGAGGCGCGATACTGCTAGCATTGCAAAGCTAGCTGTGAACGATGCTAGCACGGAAGCCACTAGTGAAAGAGACAGGACGAAGTAGACGAAGCTTTTAGCCCGCCTTGTCCAGATCCAGCTTGCGCCTGCTGAGGCGACGGCGAGGAAGGGCGGAATGACGTAGATGATGAAGCGCCATTCTTTGTGAGGCTGGAAGCTGTAGATAGCTAGGAATGCGAGGTTAGGGATTAGGATGTCGAGAGCGGGTCTGCGGAGTATGGGAATGCTGAGAGCGAACGGTATGCAGAGCTGGTATACCAGCGGGTTGAAAAGCAGCCGCGGCAGCGCGGACGTAAAATAGAAGTGCCAGGATTGGACACCCCATTTTAACGACTGCTTATCGAGGATGTTGTAAATGAAGCCTGTGAGTTCGGGCCAGAGGGGCCAGCGTTGCCAGAAGAGTGAGTCAATGGGGACTGTGAGGGCGAGGCCGATGATTGCGCCAATAAGACCGGCGGGGATGATTGAGGAGAGCGGTAGGTGGATGTGCGGTTGGAGGTAGAGATAGATTGTGCAGCATGCAAGCAGTATGGCGACTTCAGAGCGGAAAACGATGCCGGTAATGGTGAGGAAGACGAGCGCGGTGCCCAATCGGCGCTTGTTTGAGCGAGAGGAGGGGCTGCGGCCGGCGTATGGGAGAAGCTTTCGCATCGCTAAGGTAGCTGTACGCAGTCAGTCGCCTGAACCCAGCTTATTCGGAAAAACTGGTCTTACTCGATCCAAAAGCAAAGAAGTTGGGCAACGTTCGTGAAGCATAGTACATAATATGGAACTGGCTGGCCTGAAACACGAGATACCAATTCGCAGCGTTCCTTCCAAAGGCTTTTTGCACCCCATCGCGAAAGTAGAGCATGCAAAAACCATTGAATAGTCCCAACACCGTTCTGACTGTAGAACTTCAGCATTGGGTTCCGCCTTCTGGTATTCCCGGCAATTCAATGGATTTACCAACAACGTTCAATGGCCATGATTCTTATACCGGCATAGACTCACCAATCAACTGCCCCCTCAGCGCCCCTCCCTTCCCAGCCCCAAATCTCATACTCGGCCAGCTCGCCCCCGCCAGCGCCAACGGTCCCACGAACGTCCTAGGAACCGGACCCGTAAACGTAAGATGGTCATACTGTTCCGGCAATCTAAAGTTCCCCTGGCTCAATTGCCTCCATGGAACACCATAAGTCAAGATATCATGGGTCGCCTGTATGTTGAATGATTCTTCGACTTTCGTGTATGGCGCGAGGAAGAGGTGGAGTAAGACGACTGCGGGGAGGAGCAGGAAGAGGAATTGATCTGACATTGGGTTGAGTCAACGATTTGCTGGTAGACCTGAACTTTGATCGAGGAATTTTACCTGTTAAATGTCGCATTGCGACGACTTCGAAAAGTGAATTGACGCATGCCGAGGAAGTGAAGTCGAACATCCAGTAAACACACGCTAGCGAAGACGTCTGCGGACCTACCCCTGTCAGTCAGCCTTACGACCACCTATGCTCCGCAAAAAGTACTGCGAGCTCAGATATCTCTACCTCTTTCTCCTCTCAACCGCAGAGAGCGCCGAAATGATGCTTTTCGGCTTGGGGAATCTCTTCTACGGTAACTCTTCCTGTCTCCCTTCTCTTGATTACTAGAAGCTAATATCAGACGCCAGTATCAATCCTCCTCGTCAACGCTGTCGCTGTGCTTTCAGAGGATAGGTTCCTTGCGCGCAGTAAGCTTTGGCTTCTAACGCATCAATTGCGGAGAAAGAGAGGAGGAGCTAATGGAAAGCAGTAGGATGGGGTAATGCGCCGACTGAGCCCTCATTTGGCGGCGGACAGGGCGATGCTGCGAGTGTGAAGGGGAAGTTGGTGAATTTGATAAGCAGTGTGAGGACGTTGATGAGGAGTGAGTCTGTCTTTTTGTTATTTGTTCGAGCGTTTTCTGCGTGGTGGTTTTTTGAGGGCGAAACGTTATGCGTAGTGGGAACTTGGGGTAGGACTAAGTGAAAGGAACTATCTTTGGAAACTTTGGGTCTATAATTCTGCTTGAAAGAAAGCTAATGTCCGGAATCTAGTACCACTGATAGTGATCAATACGCTGGTTATAGTCTACGAACTTGTGCTGGGTTGAAGAGTCGGATATCTTGAGCATGCCTTTGGAGGTATTGCCGATGGGGCGTGTATGATGCCCTTCTAAAGAAGGCCAGCTCATTACAGTCTGCTTCGCGTTGCCTGATGAGTCTCACTGCAACGAAAGCTTCGTTGCACTGCTTCTGAGGAGGTTCGGGGGAAAGGCATATTGATATGTTCTGATGAAGACAAGAATAGTATGTATCTATACGTATTGTACAAACATCTCGTCGGAGCCTTCATTTGGCCGTCCCTAGATTCCCCAAGATGGAAGAGATATAAGGAGAGGATGGCTCCTCCTAATGGGATGTATATTCAATATCCCATCGAGACCACATGATCCAACTTTTGTTGTCCATTATTACATCCCCTGAATTCCCTGGACCAATCGTAGATACACGAACGCCGCCCAGTGGTATCACGAATGTAAATGCACAAACAACGGACTAATCGGTAGTATATGCTCAAGGTGAGCACGGGTCCCCCCTAGTTGGCGTGACATTAGTATTACAATAATTTCATGTTCGAGCTCTTCCTCCTCAAGCTACTAAACCGATTCTTCAACTTCGCCGTCTGTGTCGGCTCTGAAGGGCTCCCACCAGTCTCATCTTCGTCAACAATAGCATGCTCGTCCTTGCTCGCGTCCCTCGAAAAGACTTTAGGCTTTCTGAAGCTCTTGCTTGTCGACTTGAATCTGCTCAAACCTCGCGAATGGCCTGACAAGGCTGGGGCAGCGGGAGTAGCGACAGTGCCGTTTCCAACGTGGTTGTCTTCATTGGCTTTTGAAGCTCTGCTCGCTTCGATTGCGGCTTTGGTGTCTGCGTCTTGCTTCTTAAACATTTCTCTTCGCTTGCTGTCGAGATTCTTGCGCCGTTCGGCTTCGGCTTTTTCCTCCTGCCTTGCGCTGATTCGAGCTATCGCTTTTCGCTCCTTTTCTTCTTTCGCCTTCTCCTTCCTCGACCTGACGTCTTCGTTTGGTATCCCCAAGGGCAGCATTTGAGGCAAGGCCGTGACTTCGTTTGGAGATAGAGGGGATTCTTGTAGAGGTGGCGGTGGCTCGGTGACGGCTTTGTCTAGGCTATCGTAGCCATTCGTTTCCTCTGTCATGGTCGGCGTAACAGGTGTCACGGCGCTCTTGACGTGGTGAATGCCGTTCATGAAACCATTCGTCTTGAGGCCTAACCCAACAGGCTCTTTTGGCACCTCAACAACAGCTTTTGCAGCTAACGCAGCGCTTTCAGCATCTTGCTCCCTCTTGACGGCTTCGAGTGTCGTTTCCTGATAGAAAAGTACGTATGCGCACGCAAGTCCTGGTCGGTCGCCGAAGAAATTTTGTACGTAGCTTTTGTCCACTGGCTCTACCATCTCATCATCGAAAAGTAGCCAGCCGCGGTCCTGTGTCTTGACTATCGAAATATAATGTCCGTGATATGGGCCGCCTCCGATATGTACTACCACAGCGTAAAGTTCGTAAAGCCGGTCAGGGTCCTCTGCATCATCTGTCGTATTGAAAAGTCGTAAATGGTAAGGGTAAACTACCCGATGAAATAGCTTTTGTAGTCGTTGGAGATCCTCCGTGTACTTGAATCTCTTCAAATGTAACGCCAAAATTTTTGGTAATCTCTTGATCTTCATCCGTTTTTCCGCCTCTTGAAGTCCACCGCATTTGTCGCAGTGGAATTTGTTCCTTTCGCAGAGCATCTCTTCCTCCGAGAATTTCCGCAGGCATGCCGTTACCGAAGAATGCTCATTCAAGTCCACTGATAGGTCTAAAAAGGCCTCGTCTCGCTGCGACACGTTTTCGCATGTCAAACACTTTGTTTCCGAAGTCAAAGTTCCTTCGAAGAGCTCGTGAACCCATCGGCTATTGGATGCAGCTTTCGGCATGGCTGAAGAAAGAGCTTTCTGAAATCCGTCCATCTCGGCAGAACCATTCATCTCTTTCGCTCCAACAGCATCCTCGAGCTTTTTGGAATGAACCTCTACGTTTGAGACCACCTCATTCAGTAAAAGATTTAAAAACTCATGTGCATCCTGATGCATGGCACTTCGGAACATCTCATTCTCTTTCCTCAGCATTTCCAAAAACTTGTTCGGGCTTACCACGCCAACATTCGATTTGTGGGCTAATAGCGCCTCAAAGATATCTTTCAGCGAAGTGAACAACGATTCAGGCATTGCATAAGCATCAGCGTTATCGGTAGTCATCGAGATTACCGGTCCCCTAGCCAGAGCCACTTTCTTCTTGTACTCGGGATGCTCTTTGTCTTCAGGTTTGGTATTCGACGGTGATCCTCCTGAGTTCCGCGCTGAGTTGGAACCTGGGGGCTGCTGCTTCATTAATTTGGCGTATGTTAACGATGGATGGCTTGGAGGAAGTATTATCTCGTCGGGCTTTATTCTCGACTGTCCTGTAGAGGTCGTGGTGACTGATTCCAGAGCTGTGCGTTTTGGGTAGTTGATGACTTGTTCTCGGAAAGGTACAGAGTAATATAGACATTGTAGAATTGAATTGCAATAGCTGGATCACGTAAGCTCAGCTTCGTCTTGTAGAAGCTCGAGGGCATTGCATACCATGTATTTCCAAACTGTGACTTGATATTTAAGCATTCTTAGTCTGCGTTGAAGGTGGAGGTAACGCTCACATTTTCCAAACCCCAAAATTTATCACTGCCATCTTCTCGTAAAGGGCCAGGAGGTGCATCTATGAGATATTTTTCGAGCGGTGTTATTTGAATTGCATTGGGGTCTTTCTTTGACGGCGAGGATCCAACTGGTAGATTCGAAGTTCCCTATAACATGCAAACGTATCAGCATTTCGGATTTTAAAGTGGCGCAGGCAAGCTGAATTCCAAGTCTTGCGCTCGACAGCCAATTTGCAACGAGGGTCTTCTTGGTTATATGGAAGGATAGCACTGACAGCACTCGAACTGATCCTTTTGAAAAAGGAAGCCATACTGGCAGAGGCTGAACTCTGAGCGTGAGCGCCAGGGGTGGGGAGGAGAGGGTCTAGCTGCTCAGTGCCGTGTCAAGGCGAAGGAAGCGCAGTTGTGCATAAGTAGCCAAAGCATTGGATTTTTCGGTACTGGTGATATGGAAGAGATGTGTCTCATGGAGATCGTGGGTCAGCGAGAGGTGGAAGAGTCGAGTGATGTTGCAGTGGAAGCCTTGGTGTTGCAGCGCTTTTGGAGGGGAACGACCGGGCTGACGATCATGCGGGCGTATCGAGATTCCGAGGCTGTGGGCCAAGTACTCGTAGGCTTAACATCAATCAAGATCTTTCCGAAGCAGTTATAAATGCAGCAGAGGCGCATGTCGGTTGATTGCCAAATGTTGAGAACGTCTGGATTTTGTCTCTGGTTCCGAACGCTGTCATTGAACGAAGAGGGGCACCACTACCTTAATCGGAGGGGAGCCATGTGGAAAAAACAGCCTACGGATACTTAGGGTTCAACTAACTCCCCGGGATTGCTTAGCGTGGAAAGATAAAGGGTCTGTGAGGTGGGATTCTAAAGTAGGAACGGCAGCTCGTAACGCTCTCGTCACAAATGCGATTCACCTTTTGAAATTGGAATCTATGAGTCTGTATAACGCAGCAGACAGACCGATCAGCCCCAACAGTCCTACTCAATCTGAAGGAGATACCAGCTTGTCGATTCTATCGCTCAGTGGCATGGTGAAAGTCGGAAAGGCCGTGGCAGATATCTAACGCATTGCGGAAGGTCTTTGGTTCGATGACATCAAATGCTCCGAAGACGATGACATTGGAATGTTGGTGAATGGAACTCGCGCGCGAGCGGTTAACTATCTGGGTCATTCGTGGCTAAAGTGCAAGCGCGATTCGGAGAGGAAAAGATGGACAGAAGGGCAGTACCTCAAGAGAGGGGCGCAAAAGTCAGGTCTAAGAGGCAATTCTCGCCCGACTGTCCACGGTTTGAGAGCCATATGGATCCAAGATCTCAACCATTTCGCTGAAATCCTAGCCCCTCTGAGAGTATTGTCGAACAGGAGGTGTGAACATCTGCTTAGCAGATAAGTCTCGTGGTGGTAAATTACAGTCCCAGGCCTCATATATCAGTTTCCAGTGAGTGTTTGACTATGCTATTACTATCCGTAGTGCTCTCGAATATTATTCTTCTGGTTGCTAGCATCGATAATGTACAGCACGCTCAGGCTATCTATGCAGCAAGATCGCTGACATCTAATTACAAGTCCATATTAGAGTCTGAATCATCAGCATATCCAGACATCTTCTTTACCCTTCGCTCTTCCCGATCCATCATCTCGCCATGAACACCCAATGCACGCCACATATCTTGCTCTTCCTCCTTTGATAAGACCCCTGGGTGCTCCTTTACATACTGCCTCCTTACATCCATTGCCTTCTCGTCCCATGAAGCCAGCCTCGCGTCGAAAGTAGCTGCCTCTTCGAGGTTTACTCTTCGGCTTTCGGCTGAGCGCTCGGTATATGGTCTCTTCTCCTCCTCGGGAGCGGCTTGCCACAATTGGCCAACCGCTTTACGAATGTCGTTCCTGTCGGCTTTGCTGTCCGGATTTCCTGTTGCTGCGATTCGCGCGTCGTCAGAAGCTTTCTTTACCTCAGCCCAGTGGTCTGTAGTAAAGAGGAGGAATGGATTGGAACCAGTCTTGCCTGGTGGCGATGGTCGAAAGCCAAGCTCTTGGTAGATTGCATTCAGGATCTCTGTTTCAAAGGCTTCAAGCCGCGCTTGCCTGTGGTCTTCGGGTTCTTGGGGCACGTCTGGAGCTGCATCGTCACCTGTCCGGCTCTGAGGCGTCTCTATTACATCGAAATCTGCCTGCTTGGGCCACGGAACCAGTGGGCTCGGTACGTCGATCGGTCCGATAAGGTCATCAATGACTTCGGACGCAGCCCTCAAGCCTGAGATGTATGCACCATGCACCGTTGCCGGATGAGTTGCACATGTGGCTTCGCCCGCAAAATGCAAGTTACCCACCGGTGCTGCCATAGCCTCGTAGTCTCCAGGTCTTGACATAGCGCCCACGTATGAGTAGCTGCCACGAGCAAAACGATCTTTGCCCCATCTTGTGACGATTGTTTCCAAAGGTTCTGGCACCTTGGCATGATTGAAGATTTTGCGCAGCTCTTGAGTGACCTCGGCCACCAATTCAGCGTCGTTGGTAGCTTCTGCCTGATGAGCAGCATCACCAGCCATAAGGGAGATCAAGACAGGTCGACCAGTCGTTTTTATGCAATTCCAAAAGAAGTAGAAGCGACCTCGATTAGCGATATAGTCCTCTTGATCTAGACTATTCTTGACTTCAGGCTCCCTCAGTAGACCAAACATGTCTTGATCGACCCTCCAGAACGGCTTGTCGTAGACAAGAATGACTTTGTTTAGTATTCCGAAACCAAGACTTTGTATTGCTTCCACTTTCCTTGCTGGAAGTGGTGGATCGAATGTGACTGCATTGTCTTTCAAAACTCCAAGTGGCGTCGTTAGAACAATGTGGTCTGCCTCGAAGCTCTCGCCATCCTCGCAAAACACTCTTCCATTCATGACTGCAGTACTTGTGTCGGTCGCGTAGCTTATGTGCTTCGCGACTTTGCGGGTATGAAGGTCGAGTTTAGAGGGAGAGTGCAAAATGCCCCGAGGAACTTGCTGGTAGCCACCAATGACCTGGGCATGGACCCCCTCGAACTCATTCCCTGCATCCTGGTCCCAACCGCCCAGGCTCAGCTTACCAACGTTTGCTGCATTCGCATATTCCAGGTTGGCGTAGTGCCAATTGAGAAGCCGCATATCCTGTGGATCTAGATCGAGGAGGAATTGGTACTGCTTCACTGCCTCGTCCATTGCTGCCCCAAGCGTGGGGTTTCCAGAGGCTAATGCGACAACATCCAAGTTGAGATCTCGATACGACAAGACGTTCGAACCCAATTTCCATCCCATGCCTTCAGCAGCCAAAGCGGGCGGTTCTTTCTTGCCTGACCCTACCACCATACGTGCTCTTCCTGTGAGCTTGTCCATGCCGCCAGGAACGGTCTCCACTTCATCGTGGTCGAGACTTGAAGTTGGATGGGTGGCTTGATCTTCCGTGGCACTGATTGGCGGCCCTCCAGGCGTTTGAGGATCTCGGCCTGACTCGATAAGCTCTTTGTCCCCTTCGACTGTTGGCAAAGCTTTAGTTCTGTGACGGTAGACACTTGCTCGGTCCAAAACGTCGTTGTAGAGCTTTTCAACCATATTGTCGCGCTTCCCATTCACCTCACGACCATCTATGTCATGCAAGGTCGAGTTGTCCTTTAGAGCGTAGTACTTCAACGCCAACTGTCCCCTCACGATCATGTTCAGCGGATTACCATTGTCAAATCCAATGATGATATGGGCTCCCATTTCTGCGGTGCTCCTCTTCTCTTCAGGTATGCCACTGGTTTTCTGACCCTTCAAGGGATGCGAGTAAACTCTTCCACCGATTCGGTTTCGGCCTTCCAAAAGGACTACCTTCGGCGGTTCTTCCCCTACCGAAGTCCACCTCTCGCGGTAATGCAGGAACAAACTCTCTAATTGTCTGGCGCAACCTAGACCTGACATACCTGCTCCAACCACAACGACTGTCTTTCGCTTATACCGCTTGGACTTGTACTTCTTGACGTAGGCGTTTGAAGTATCGGGCGGCTCGACGCACCCGAAGTTGATGTAGCCTTTCCTCACAAGCCACTCATATGCAATTTCAGCTAAAGTTAGCCATCGCGAGGCGAGCGCACAGCCAGCAGCTTCTTCTGCGGTTACGCTGACAAGTGGATTTCTCACCCACAACCGTAAAATGCGGTTTCGTATATTCAAGTACGCAGAGACATGTAAATGACATATGCGGTGCCGGAGTAACTGGAACTCATCTGGATGAAGGGCGAAGGGATTGAGCCTTGAGGAGTAGGCCGCATGAATCCCTTGCTGTGCTAAGAGTGTGGGTTGTAGGTTGGCAGGTATTGAAGTTCGTGGTCGAAGGTCCGTAAACTTGATTCTCTCTGCTTTAGGTGCATTCCGTCGAGGCACAGCTTTGTGTGCTGAACTTAGAGGCTTCAAAACAGGAGGGGTGGTGGACGTAGCGGGAGAAAGCTGCGATGATAGACTGGAAGAACGAGACGGAGCTTTCAGCATGTCAAAAGACGCACGGATTTCTTCCAGTGACTCCCGCAGATTCGACGGCCCAATTGAAGTGTGAGACGACAGTCCCGATATCCCCGAAGGTGTGCTACTCATCCTTGCTGTTGTTGATGCTGTATCAGAGCCTCCGTCAGGCGCCGGTCCAAAGCTCGTTTCGTTTACCTTTGATGAAGTGCCGGATTCGGCTTTGTTGGAAAATAGCTCGTCCAATCTATCATCAGCATTGGGCTCAGATTTTAAGCTGATGGCTTTCGAGACAGTACCGCCCATACGCTCATCATCAGATACGTCGTCGACTTCTGGCCCTGAACTCACGTCCATGTCCTCTGACGGATCATCTTCAATTTCCGAAGAGCTAGTATCCATTGCTTCTGACAAGTCGTCTTGTTCAACTTCCACAGGTAATGATAGGCTTGCTTGGCAATTCGCCGGCCGGGCGTACCTATTTGGTCCAGGCATGGAATGTATAAAGACACTTCCCTGACCGGGCACGCTTGGCACTTGATATCCGGTGTTATATTGGGAAGGAACGTAAGGCTGGTTAGGAAATTGTAAGACACCTAGACATAGCATGGTTTAGAAATGATTTAAGTATCGTTCAGCAGAGATTGTTTACCTTGACCGGCGGCACGTTCGAGTGATTTCGACAAGGTAAAAGATTTGCTTGCCAGGTACGATTTCAAACTTATGCTCTTGGATGACGTCTTGTTGGGTAGCGGATTAAGATTGTGATCTAAGACGAGTTCGCCTTTGGACACAGTGGCCTTTTTGTACGTCTTTGCGGACGACATATCTCATATATCAGACCTCAACTATCCAGGCAAGGTATGTATAAATCGTCACCACCGGATTCTTTTCATTTGGATTAAGCAGGTCAAAGATTGTAGAGCCTAATGGTGTTTATCAGCTTCCATTCGAAATTTCTGTGTGTCGAGAGGTTGATATATCACCTTAATAAGGGGGCTTACAGGATCGGAGTCTCACACACACAATATTGACCACTATGGGAATTTCATTTCCGGATAGTTGATGACTGATAGAACAAGCAGCGACTTAGACCATCCTATGGATAATGACTGTATGGCAGTGAAGCACTACCTCTAATATTTGATGAGTGATGGGTTTAGGGCCAACTTGATGATCGAGCCTTCCTTTCCTGCCACCACGCTAATCTTGGTCGGTCTCTTCAATGACACCTCATCAATCAACATCATCATTGCACCACAACTACAACCATCGCCATGATTATATATTCAAACAATGTACTCAGAGCCCAAGCAGACTCATTCCTCACAAGATGCAGCTTTTAGACGCCTACCAGGCCTCGACAATTGCCGTGTCGCAGAAATTTCGACTTCCCCGCACCTCCTGGCGCCTATTGCAGTGCAAGATACACCAAAATCAATGCAATATTCGAACCTTGTCGTTCAAAAGAAGTTGAGCTATGAAGGAGTTTCTGCTGAACGAAGAAAAGAATCTGCCTTTGCCAGCCGTGCCTTGATGGCTTCCGACCGCGAGAGAGAGCACCCATAGCCATATCATACGAGTGGATATTACCGGTGTCGGAATTGAGCACACCCTTCTCGGCACCTTCGTCCCCAGTTCGAGTCAAGGTCCATATCACTTATTGCCTGTATGCATTGGCTACATCGATTCTACAAGTCCGGTGGTCATGGGTACAAGGTGTGATATTGTGAAAATATGGGACACGAACCCGTAATCCTAGCTTCTGTACATGAAATGAATCGCTTCCAATGCTAGCAGCATTGAGCAGAGAGATTGCCGGTTTGAAAAGTTGATGGACCCAACACCAGCTTGCATGGTGATGAAGAAGTAGGCTATCTACCCGTGCTACATAACACACGCAAGCCTCAATCAATTCCGTTGGAACAAAACTTTTTCACCGTTTCATGAAGTTTATCATCTCTTGATGTGTCGCCTTCTCCCTATTTGCCTCGGCCAAAGGGGGTATGCCTGCAATAAGGTTAGCATAACACGAAGTAAAACGAAATGATTGTCAGGTACTCACTGCGCAGGTCTCCTACAACGTCCTTCGCCTTCCCGAAATAGACCTCCTCTATCGGAAAATCAGCAAAACAATGCGTTTCATGCATCTGCACAAACAACATACGCAATAAATTCCTCATCTTCAGCTCCATATCTTCGACCAGTTTGCCCACATTGACAATGTGACTTGAGTCGTCCTGCACTGGCATATCCTGCTCAATCTGCCGCGTCATATTCCCGCTCAGATCCATCTCCCCAAGTGCCTCGCCGGCAGTGCTGAGACGTAATATGACTGTGCTGGTGAGCTTGTAGTGTGATGATCGGGCGCGATCAATTGCTTCGAAAACGTGTATCGAATCCCACCCTCCCTCACTCTTCCTTGACGGTGTGGCTGCGTAACGACTTCAGGTCAGAGTAGTACTTACCATACATTTTGACCTGAACTAGCGTAACAAATGAGAGATACATACTCTTCTTCAGCAATACCACCCCCGCAAACCCGTCATCAAGATCCCAGAAGTAGACACTACTTACACCACCCTCGTAGTACCTATAACTCCAAACGAAACAGGTTCATTAGCTATCGATTCTATGAACCCACATGCAGCCTGAAAACAGCACCTCACCATTCCCACCTGTTCAAAACATAGAATAAGAACGACAGTACTTACAACTCCCGATAAACATCCACCGCGTCCCCCATCCCAACCTCCATCTTCCTAACCCTCTCACTCGGCTTCGCCCCTTCCTCTCCACCCCCAATCTCCGGCTCAAATTCATTGCTCCACGGACTCCGCCAGCCATCCCCATCGCGATTATAATCACATAGCAAATAGTCTCTACCCGTTTTTTTGCAGCGGCGTATTTCCAGAGGCTGGTCGACAGAGCTGAGGAGGTCTTCTGTTAGGTCGGGTGCAAGGGCGCAGATCCGGTTGAGGTTGGCGGTTGTGCTGTGAGGGGGGAGGCGGCGGAGGAGATCGCTGGGGGAGGGGTGTTAGTGGGGGTAATAGGAGGGCATGCGAGAGGGGGAAGGAGGGGGAGGGGCGAGGTACAGAGCGCTGTCGAATTGGTCGGTGGACATTTTGTGGGGGGGATAGAGGTGGGAGGTTGTGGAATTTTTAAAGTGAGGTTTTGGGGAAGTTACAGAAACGTTCGGTATTATAGGGTCGGTTGAAGAACTTGTTTTCTAACATCACGCGAGCCAGGATATGGTTGCTTCTGCTCAAAGTATTTGATTTGTTAAGTGCTTCATGGGGTATCTAGGATTTGGAAAGAAAATAAACATCACAAGTCATTGAGCCAGGATAGATAGTGCAAAAAGTCCCGGCGCTACTAGGTATCTCCGACCCATATTCAACATATCACTCATCACTGTCCTCCTGAACAACTCTTCTGCCGCCCCTGCGCTGGATCTCTTTGCCACCGGCTTGCTCACTCGACCATTGTGAAAGCGCAGCTGCCTTCATCGTTCCGACCGCCCCCACCAGTGTACTAAAGTCAGGCAGATCGTCTCCGGAATCCAGGTCCGTGTCAGAGGATTTTCTTAAAGATTGATAAGAAGGCTTAGAGGGCTTCTTCAAGGGCGGTGGTGAAGACTTTGAGGATGCAACATCTACATCTGCCTCCAGCTCGTCGCCAATGAGGTTGCTGACGTCGCTTTGAGCTTCCAGCTCAGGCGGAAAAGAGATGTCTATCGGCGTAGTATCGACTTGTGGAAGCCTCTCGGCAGACTTGGATTGCCTGCCTAAGGTCCTAGACGACTGTGACGGATCGTTCACAGAAAGTTGCGGTGAGCTTAAACCTAGTCGCGGAGACTTGAAGAAATCGGCCCTCTTGTCTGCTTGCGCTTCACCTTGACCTCGATCCTGCGAAGTAAGAAGCTGCTCGTACTCCAAATCGATATCATGGGGTATGTTATGCATCGATGTAAGCATCTGAGCGGTCCTCTTCGTGACAGACCCGTGGCTGACATGTTTCGTTGGTCGCAAAGATCTCTGCAGGAATGGGAATGCATCATTGCGAGGGATCTCCACAATCTGAGAGGTATCGCCCTGAATGTCCAAGTATTTGCGCTCTAGTTCTCGCTCTTGGGCTGAAGTCAACAAGACTTGTTCAAGCGAGGGTAAGGGTTCAGGCGATGGCAGCTTCGAGCGGCGATGCTTTTGCGGCTGTTGCCTTACTATGCCATTTTCACTCTCCTCTTCATCATCAAGTCGAGACGCTTTTACAAATCCGGTTCGGACGCCATCAGGCATGTGAAACTTCTTGGGCGGCCTCTTCGGTGCTCTCCCTTTCTTCTTGGGCTCGGGCAAATCCGGCTGAGTGTTCTCTAATGGTATCTCAATAATCCTTTTGTCAACTACAGGCTGGATTTCCTTGGGGACTATGCGCTTGGACCCTTCATCATGGAAGTTGAACCTCGTACCTGCAGCGATCTCAGTTTGCATCTTCTCATAGTTGTCTTTCGCCTTAATGAAATTGTTCTCCTCTTTCCCCTTCATAAGTGTGACAACAATATTCCCAGCACGTTTCCTGCCCGTCCGACCCATTCGCTGCAACATCCTGATAGGTGAAGCAGAAGCATCGTAACAGATGATGAGATCGACTTCGCCGATGTCCAGTCCTTCCTCGCCAATCGATGTAGCCACGAGGGTGTTGTACGTTCCGCTTTGAAATTTCTTGATGGTCTCCAGCTGCGTCTTTTGATCCATACCGTCAGAGCCCTTAGAATTGGCTTGTCCGACGAAGACATGCGGCCGTATCATTGGTTCGTTTCGCCGCAATACCCTCGTGATTTCCTCAGCACTGTCTCGATAGTGAGCAAAGACCATGACTCGGGTACTTGAAGGATCGGAAGCCCCTCGCCCATCCCCAGCGTCAAGGAAATGGTTCATGATGACGCTTTGCGAATACTCCAGTTTCGGATGACCGACAAAATCGGAATTATTGATCCAGATCTGTATCCTGGACATCATGGTTTGGAACGGCTCACATTCGTTGATTTGATTGGAATATTTGCTTCCTTTTTTGCCGCAGTTGTGGATCTCGTTCCGAAACGCAAGGACCTTGTGGTAAAAAGGGCCGATACCGTGGAATTTGAGTAACTCGATCCCATGGGACAGACTAGCAAGGAGGGAAAATATCGTATTGACCATACCCTTGACAGGCATAACTGCTTTCCTGCCGGCATCTGAGAGCATCCACTTCTGTCGTGCTTGGTTGCAGCCGTAGGGGGTGAGGGACATTGGATCTCTCATCCAATAAGCATTCATTCCGTTCAGCTTGTCCAAGACTGGCTGCAAAGCTCTAGAGAACAGTTCCATGGCCATGGTCATTTCATCAGAATTCTCGAAGAGCACGGTATTGATCTTGCGTGAGTGCACATACTGCCGAATGTCGAGAGATTCTTCGGTCCTGATCTCAACCCTCGATATTCCAAGTCCGTCGATGACTTCCTGGACGCTTTCGATAGATGCACCAGGTGTTGCTGTTAGTGCAAGAACACGGAAGCTGTCGTTAAAGCGTCTCAGAAAATTCACGACTTCCACATATGCATACCCACCAGTCGCGCGATGAGCTTCATCCACCACGAGCAATACCAACTTCTTGGGATCGCAGATGCCACTCTTCAGGTCATTGACGATCGTTTGTGGAGTCATGAAAAATACTCGCTTGCTCTGCCACTCTTCTGCACGTAATCCGGGCGAGATACCTCCAGTAAGCATTGTAGTTGCCGATCGAGGGATTCCAGCAATGTCGAAACAAGCTTTGACTTGCTGTGAGACCAATGGCTTTGTAGGCGCCACGAACACAATCTGTGCGTCTGTCGTCCAGCGAAACCAATTCAGCATTATGGTTGCCGCAATGAATGTTTTGCCCAATCCCGTAGGCAGAGCAACAAGCGTGTTATGGTAAAGTCCTCTAGCGACGATGCTGTACTGGTAGTCACGAATGGTCCCAAGGTTCGTTGGGTAAACCCAGGTTTTTAATGCTGCTTGGTCCAGCTTATGATGAGTGGGGATCTCTTCTCGGTTTGCCAACGGCCAGTTGCGCTTTCTTGTCGACTGAGACTGAGAGGCGGCTTCTTGAGCCTGCGTTCCAAACAGCGTAGTTTGACGGAGATTCGAAAGTGGTGCAACCAAGCGCTGATGCTGTATAGCCTGCGAAGGGTATTCCTGCTGAGAAGAGATGAATACCGGCTGGACTGGAGTACCCCTAGTAGAGCCATTTGGGGATGAGAAAGCATCAGACGGCAAGTCGGCCAACAGGTCCTCATAGCTCTCGTCCGCAGCGAAGTCGTCGTCGGGAGCATTCGTCTCGCTATTTAAAGATTTGAGTTTGCAATTCTCTCGGCCATCGATCCGTGGCTCAAACGAGGCGGATGTCGTTGATACGTGTGGATTAAGCGAGGCTTGTTGCTTCAGCGGTTCTCGCTGAAGAGGAGGCGGTGGAGACAGTTTTCTCGGCTTACGCCAGCGAAACTGGTCGATGCGATATGGGCTAGAAGACCTTTGGGGAGGTTGCGTAAAGAAAGTATCGGTGGGGAGCTCCCCATTCTTAGGAATGTGAATCTTGTACTTCGTTTTCGGCTTCGCTTGTTCTGCTTCTTCATCTTCAACCCCATTGGGAACCTGTAATTCATCATTAGGAGTGCCATTCCACGAGGACGAGCTGCCCTCTTTAGGTGATTCGACCTCAGAAACGGAGTCATGTTGGGATGAGTTTAATTTCCGCCGCTTTGTGGGGCAGCCGCGCGGAATCGAAGTCTGAGAGCATGCCACTGCCAGCTCGTCCTCTTCTGAATTCCTAAAGTCTTCCGATCCTACTGCTGCCATCCCTAGGCGAAACACAGGTAAGACCTCTCTGACAGAGGATGGAGGTTTATGGAAATCTGCTGTAACGCGCGCCGATGATCGACGCAGGGATCACGCTTGAACCCTAAAGTATCGTGCCAGTACTCCTGACCTTTTTTACTGTCTTTACATTGGACATCTGCTAGGCTTTTAGACGAGACCATGTCTAGCTAGAATACTTCAGTAAATAGTGAATGGCGAAGCTGCTGGAACCATTCAAGGAATACTCCAGATTCCCAACACCGTTATAACACCGTTACTTTCAGAAGCCTTGCTGATTTCATTTTCAACTTACCACGATCGCAAGTTCAAATCATCATACTCTCAGCATGTCAGCCTTTCAGGCTGTCGAATCTTCCTTTGGAGACATGTCAGATAGATACGAGAAGATAAACCTCGCGTCTGCCCTCCAGAACCAGCAGCATCCCATCTGGAGCACGAATTATACAGCCCAAGAACGGGCAGCCTAGAAACAGTCAAGGAAGAGCCATCAACCTACAGCCCGCCTCTAGTGCTGCTTACACTGCCTGTCGGCTACACCAGGAGATAATTCTACACCTTGCGTACGCCGAACCTGACCTTTTCGATCTTCGCAACGCACATGGATACTTCCGTTCAATAATCAGACCTGACGAACTTCGCATCCATGGCACAGCATTACTCGAATTCCGCAAACACAAAGCAGCTGAACGTGTCTTCCTTTTCTTGAAGGTTGAGAACGGTCTACTCTGCATCCTTTGTAACAGCCTCCTGCCCCTCGGATGCTTTCACCATAACTTTCGGCATGGCAAATGGGTCACAGGAGGTAAGAAGGGATACCAACGCTTCTGCATGGACTGTGGGATCCTCCACGAACGGTTCAACAGGGGTGGAGAAATCAGAGTTGACAGCCAGCCTGATATTTACAGAAAAGTTTGCCCTGTGTGCGAGGGGTTCTTCGATGCCCCAAATTGTCCGGCTCATTTTCGGCCAAAACATCCATTTTGAAGTTCCACTTTTGCCTGCTAATATTGATGGACTACTGTCCGCCAACAGAATTCGGATAATATCAGCCCTGGGAATTGGATCCTGAGCACAGCGCTTGGTGCTAAAAAAAACAACCACCTCATGTCGAGTAGCCAATAATGCTGGAACTTTTGCAGGGCTAGGACACCCACGGCAGTCCCAATTGCCTCATCTCCACGGCCAGGCGGAATAGGTAGTCGAAGCTATTCAGGATGAGTGACGGTACATTGAATTGGAATAGAATATTATTTACCTCTCTGCCTGCGTCTTTGCCTTGTGGACGTTATCTCCCCAGACATACCTGATCAGACGTCAATCATAAGTTGTTGGATGGGCGCGGAGGTTTGCTAACACGCCATGTCTTCGCACCAGGACCGCATAACTATCCTGATTTTCTTCCATTGCCACCTCAAGGCTTTGTGTCAGGTCTTCCTCGCTAAAACTCAATCAGTCGACCATCTTGATGTGCGAATGAAACTATTAAAGGGCCCTCACTGCGCGGTATTCTCGATAATTGGCACTCTCAGTCTATCGAAAAAGCCCAGCATCCCTTGCTTTGATCTTCCTTTGGGTATTCCTTTGATCTGCTCAATCATCTCAATCTCAAAGCACTTTCCCTGCGGCTGCTCGCCATTCTTTCGGGCTTCTTGTTCAACCAACAGAGTCACCAGCACTGCCCATTGTGAATGGGTGTGTATGCAACAGCCAGCTCCCCTATCAAATGCCGCAAGAAACAAAGGTGTACACGCTGATGGTTTTAGCTCGAGAGGTTTGCGAAGGTAAGACCTGTTCGCATATTCTAGAGCGAAGATATTCGTCGGCTGCATCAACTCCTTCTGAACACCAGAGGGAGCAATGAAAATGTGCGGGCCACGTTTGATGGATGTGCCACCGCCAGTTCCTCCTACCCATCCTAGCGTATAGAAGCTACGACATAGTGTACAGATGAGATTCGCTGGGTGGTCTGGATCCCCTGATTTGATGAGGTGGTCATTACTGTTTTCCGACGGTTTCTTGGCCTCGACTGCCATGTTTCAGGAACTTTGATAGAAGCTTAAATATATTGATAGGAATTCTGAAACCTGAAGAATTTCCGCCTCGGAGCCTCATTTCAGGATTACGGATTGCAGAGGGCAGCCCTACTGCTAAAATTGCCTTTCGAACCCAACTTACGTAGTACCGAATGGATAGAGAGGAATCAGGTTTCGAACATCACTACTATTTGCGACTCTAACAGTGACTTTAGTATTTATTGAAAAGTGATTCGAGATTTGTAGTTTGATCAAGGCACTCTTGGCGCTTCTGCGCCTTCCGAAAGCGGCTAGCTACCGCGGCTCTCCCCCAAAAGATGTGGAAACTCTTGGAAGTGCCATCGTGTCCTCAAGCCCTTTGCGCATATTCAAAGCTCACCTTTCCCCGAATTCACGTTTTCTTCTACCAAACACTTGAGAGTCTTTGCAAGGTCATCGGTTGACCACTTGACATCCTCTCTCTCCCGGCCAGCTTGCTTCATCTAGCAGCTTGACAAGATGCGTGTCAACGGAGCCCTTGCGGCAGCTCTTTATTCAACGGCCACTCTTCTTGGCCAGGTACGAGCACAAGACGCCGATGATGCCTCCTCTACGGCTGTGACCGAGTCGAGTACCACATCGGAGATTGAGAAGCCCACATTTACGGTATGAGCAGCCCCTACATAGTTACAAAACTAGCATCCACTATTACCCCACGGAGTAGACGCTGACAAGTCCAATAGCCATCGAATATCAAAGCAGACTTCTTAGAACAGTTCACAGACGATTGGGAGACACGGTGGAAGGCCTCCCACGCAAAGAAAGAAGATGCTAAGACCGATGAAGAATGGGCATTCGTTGGCGAATGGGCCGTCGAAGTGCCCTCTGTTTTCAAGGGCATTGAGGGCGATAAGGGTCTCGTTGTAAAGAACCCAGCAGCCCATCATGCCATATCTGCAAAGTTCCCCAAGAAGATCGACAACCGTGGTAAAACCCTTGTCGTTCAGTATGAGGTCAAGCTACAGAGTGAGTGGCCACACGATTAACCCCACTTAGCTGGAAGTACAGGTCTAATGGCAATTCTTAGACGGTCTGGAGTGTGGTGGCGCCTACATGAAGCTCCTTCAAGACAACAAGAAGCTACACGCTGAGGAGTTCTCCAACGCCTCTCCCTATGTCATTATGTTTGGTCCTGACAAGTGCGGAGCCACCAACAAGGTATTCGATCTTGTGGTGTTTGCCACATGTCTGGTTGCTGATCATATATAACAGGTCCATTTCATTTTCAAGCACAAGAACCCAAAGACCGGCGAGTACGAAGAGAAGCACCTCAAGAGTGCTCCATCGGCCAAGATCGACAAAAAGACTACGCTCTACACCCTCATTGTCCACGAAGACAACGAATTCGAGATCAAGATTAACGGCGAATCAAGCAAGAAGGGTAACCTTCTCGACGATTTCACCCCATCAGTCAATCCTGAGCGAGAGATTGACGACCCCAAGGATACCAAGCCAGAAGACTGGGTTGACGAGGCTAGAATCCCAGACCCAGAAGCGACTAAGCCCGAGGACTGGGATGAGGACGCTCCATTCGAGGTGGTTGACGAGGAGGCTACCAAACCCGAAGACTGGCTTGAGGATGAGCCCACCATGGTTCCAGACCCAGAGGCTGAGAAGCCCGAGGATTGGGATGATGAGGAAGACGGTGACTGGATCCCGCCCATGGTACCAAACCCCAAATGTGAAGAAGTCTCTGGCTGCGGTAAATGGGAACCCCCCACCAAGAAGAACCCAGACTACAAGGGCAAATGGACGCCAGAATACATTGACAACCCAGCCTACAAGGGTGTATGGAAGCCAGCGAAGATCGCCAACCCTGACTTCTTTGAGGACAAGATTCCTGCCAAGTTTGAGCCCATGGGCGCTGTAAGTGCTTGCACCTACTCACTACGAAGAGAGCAAATTGCTAACGATCGATCTAGATCGGTTTCGAGATCTGGACCATGCAGAGCGATATTCTGTTCGACAACATCTACATCGGCCACTCTGTTGAAGACGCAGAGAAGCTGAAGACCGAAACATACGATGTCAAGGCCGCCATTGAGAAGGCCGAAGAGGACGCCGCCAAGCCCAAGCCCAAGCCAACCCCAGAGTCCCCTATGGATATCAAGTTCATGGATGACCCAGTCCACTACATCCGCGAGAAGGTGGATCTCTTCTGGGCCCTTGCACAGAAGGACCCTGTCACCGCCATCAAGACGCTACCTGAAGTCGCAGGAGGCATTGGCGCCCTTGCCGTGACTATCATCGCTCTCCTGATTGGCGTTGTGAGCATGACCGGCGGATCGCCACCGCCCCAGGTCAAGAAGGCTGCAGAGAAGGTGGTGCAGAGCGCCATGGACACCAAGGATAAGGTTGTCGATGCGGCCAGCACTGGAGCTGAAAAGGCCCAGGCGGAGCTCAATAAGAGGACCACCCGATCCTCAGGGCCCGCAGAGTGAAGAGGACCCCCAAAAAGCGATAATTACAATTAACACTGTTATGTGGATGCTGCAGGGGTCGAGGTGAAGTCACCATTTCTGCTCGTACAAAGGTAGAGATTCACTGCGTGCAGATCAATCGGTGGTTTTAGGAGGCGCTCAAATGTTTTACTACAAGTCTGAACATTATTCTGAACGGAAAAAAATGAACATCTTGAGTAAATACTTCACACTATTTGTGTGTCTGACAATGCCCATTCACACTTGCTTGAAAGTGACGCTGCCGCGGAATTTGCCCGTTCCCCGCAAAGTCCTGCCGCTCGCGCAGCACAGCTTCGATGTCACCGAGGCCCGTGGAAGCACTGAACTTTTCTGCTGCTAATGATTGCCCCCTAACCATATATCCAGACCCTATGCTATCAAGTTTACTAGCGAATTGACAATGCCAGCGCGGCAGGCAATATTCAGAACGGCTTCGGCCCTGAAAATACACCCGTCAACATGCCTCGACCCGAAGGTCCTCCCAACATCCCCAACAGCTCGCCGACGGCTTCATGCATCAGTATCACGCCTTCAAGCGTCTCAAGTGACTGCCACAGCAGGAGCACCAGACGTCTATCCTACAAGCCATGAGCAAATAACATCACCCAGCAACACACAAAACTTCCTTGACAACCGCTGCATAGATTCCAAAGCCTCATCCTGGATCGATCTCCATGACCCAGCAACCAACAACCTCGTCACCCGCGTTCCCCAAAGTACAGATGAAGAACTCAATGCCGCTGTCGCAAGCGGACAGAAAGCATTTCCGGCATGGAAGGCTACGAGTTTGTTGGCCAAGCAGCAGATCATGTTCAAGTTCGTGGCACTTATACGGCAGCATTGGGATCGATTAGCTGCAAGTATTACTTTGGAGCAGGGGAAGACGTTCGCGGATGCGAAGGGTGATGTCTTGAGGGGGTTGCAGGTGGCGGAGACGGCGTGTGGGATTACGACACAATTGACTGGAGAGGTGTTGGAGGTGAGCAAGGATATGGAGACGAGGAATTATAGGGAGCCGCTGGGGGTTGTGGCTGCTATATGTCCATTCAGTGAGTCTTACTCAATGATCGACAGATTTAGAGCACCAATTGACCATCACGCACAGACTTCCCAGCAATGATACCCCTCTGGTCAATCCCCATCGCCACAATAACCGGAAACACCCTGATCCTTAAACCATCAGAACGAGACCCAGGTGCAGCAATGATACTAGCTGAACTTACCCGCGAAGCCGGGTACCCAGACGGCGTCATCAACATCGTCCACGGCTCAGCAAAAACAGTCGACTTCCTCATCGATGAGCCAGCCATCAAAGCCATCAGCTTCGTCGGTAGCAACAAAGCTGGCGAATACATCTTCACTCGCGGCTCCGCAAGGGGAAAGCGAGTGCAGGCTAACCTGGGAGCGAAGAACCATGCTGCTGTACTACCTGATGCCAACAAGAACCAAGCCTTGAACTCGATCGCTGGTGCTGCTTTCGGTGCAGCGGGCCAGCGATGTATGGCGCTGAGTGCGCTGGTCATGGTTGGTGAGACAAAGGATTGGCTGCCTGAGGTTGCGGAGAGAGCCAAGGGGTTGAATGTCAACGGTGGTTTTGAAGAGGGCGCGGATCTTGGACCCCTGATCAGTCCTCGGAGCAAAGAACGTATTGAGAATATCATCACTTCTGCTGCCGAGGAGGGGGCGACGATCCTGCTCGATGGGCGAGGCTACAAGCCTGAGAAGTATCCAAACGGCAATTGGGTAAGCATGCATATCTCTTAGCCTTGCGTGACTTATCATGCTAATAGATGACCAGATTGGACCGACCGTCATAGCAAACGTAAAACCCCATATGAAATGCTACACCGAAGAAATCTTCGGTCCCGTCCTCGTCTGCCTCAACGTCCCCACCATGGACGACGCCATCGAGCTTATAAACGCTAACGAATACGGCAACGGTGTCGCGATCTTCACGCGCAGCGGCAGCAGCGCCGCTCGCTTCCAAAAAGAAATCGAAGCTGGCCAAGTTGGCATTAATGTACCCATTCCAGTACCACTTCCCATGTTTTCTTTTACTGGCAACAAGAAAAGTGTAGCTGGTGGAGGAGCAAACACGTTTTATGGCAAGAGCGGAATCAATTTCTACACCCAGACGAAGACCGTGACGAGTTTGTGGAAAAGCGAGGATGCTGTGGCTGCGAAAGCCAACGTCGAAATGCCGACGCAGAATTGAGATTAATTCGGATTAAATATGAGACCAACAAGGTTGGAGCAGCTGAGCTCGAATGTCCGCTGATTGCTGTGTTTAGAACCAAACATGAGCCTGGAGTGGTTCATTCGGTGCTCAAAGCACATTATACATAAAACAAGATATGGGTTGCATCCCTTCGTTTCAAGCAAAACTGTCACAGAAAAGCACACTCCACGCTCTGATGCTTATCGGAAATCATATCTTGCTGCTCAAAATCCGCCACGTAAGGCCTGTGTCCAAGCGCTGTGCACCCATCCTTTGGTCAAGTTAATACTTCAAATTCGTAGGGACTTGATTCTCGCGAGGTCGTGGGCCCTCAGAAATCTTCTGTTTGGAGCGCAAACCAGGGCCTGTCTTTCTAGCAGGCTGTATTGTCCCTTATAATCCCCCAGCCTGCCTCATGAATAGTTCCTTCACTGGGCCCATTGCGTTCACAGCGCTCATCCCCCAACTCCTCAACCCAACCGCCCCCCCACTGCGGGCTGAAAAAAGCCAATGCAACTTATCCACCGCGCCCAACATGCGATTATTGGTCATCCACGCGCCACTATTGTACCTGTCCAGACAGTCAATCTGACTGCCTATATCGGCGCCATGAGTGACCGCATTCTCGATTGTGCTAGCTAGAGCTTGAGAGTCTGAGAGTCCCATATTCAACCCTTGCCCGGCGAGCGGGTGGATCGTGTGCGCTGCGTCGCCGATAAGAGCGGTGCGTTGGGTTGTGTAGGTCGTGGCGTGACGGAGACGGAGTGGGAAGGAGGCTATAGATCCCTCTTGGACATGGTCTACGAGCTGCGGTATATCCCCGCTTGCTTCTGCGGCGCGGGACGGGGAGATTGAGTCTCGCCATTCGAACTCGGATGCCTGGCCGGCGGGAAGGGTGGACATGTAGTCGAGGTCCACAGCTGAGAGGCGGAATGCTGCGTTCACCATTGCGAGGAAGTCTTCTATGCTGAGGGTTTTAAGGTGGGCTGCACGATCCGGGGTGGTTGTCCATACTAGAGTGGTGTAGTCGCCTGGTAGAGATAGTAGCGCGATAGGTCCTGTGGGCAGGAAGCGCTGGTATGCGGTTACTCCCTGGGAATTGCTTGAATCGTAAGTGGTTCCTGATGCGAGCTTGAGTGTAGCAACAACCCCATGCCGGCCGTAGTCCCAGCCTCGGGTATCGATGCCTGTGAATTTTCGGACCGGGCTGTTTAAGCCGTCGGCGCCGATGAGCAGACGAGCTGCGATTATGTGGTTTGAGGACAGTGTGACATGCGGGTAGGACGAGAGATTCAGGGATGCGTTTTCCTGGGGGTGAGGGGACGGTGGGGGCCCGAGTTTTATGTCTGCCACAGAGGTCTTATCAAACAGCGAGATTGACTGCAGCTCATCCAGACGTCTAAGTAGAGCACGCGTAAGGTTCTGATTCTCGGTCATATAAGCCATAGGAGGATCTGATGGCCGGCTATCGAAGGCGATTCGCCCATTGGATGACAATCCGTCCCATACTCGCATATGGTGGTATGGCTGGACACGAGAAGTATCGACATGAGGCCATGCTCCCATGCTGGACAGAAAGTTTTGAGACCTGTGCGTGAGGGAGCTGGCGCGGTTGGCATATTTATCTGGAGGCAGGTGCCATTTCCGTCCTATGTCAAAGTCTTGGGATTCGACGAGAGCGAGTCGGAGATGTGACGTGGCCTTATATGAACCTTTTTCTGGTTTAGCTAGTTCCTCTTATATTGTAGGAAGGGCACAGTACGCAATGCTGTCAATAGACTGAGGCCTGCTGGCCCACCTCCAACGCAGACTATATCATAGATATCTGGCGAAGCTGCAGTCGCTAGTTTCCTGGACCGTAACTTCAGTGACATGGCACATGACGAGCATACGTAAGGCCTTAATACTGTAGAGCGAGTCAAAGTTACCATTTTACAGTGCGTGAGGAAAGAATGGCTGAACAAACAGGAACAAATGAAGTCTAGATCGACTCAAAGCCCTAGCATTTAGCCCTAGATATTTGGCCTGCTAACCTATGGTACATTAAGGGAGGTGCTACAGAGACACCCCCTTTGCCTACATAGACACCCCCCCGATCGCTACATAAACACCCCCCCCCATATT